>JACCDV010389642.1_pt1 | contig 58427 bp, 64 predicted proteins | sample 7446131 | NCBI WGS metagenome assembly JACCDV01 (sample SAMN15323448, study PRJNA562643) | freshwater metagenome | isolation source: river surface water | place: USA:Blue River Watershed | collected 2017-08-17
ACGATGCACGCGGCATGTCAGCCACGCAAAATCGCGTGCTGCATTTAGACCACGGCCAATTAGCCCCTGCAACAAAAGAAAGCGTGACGGCATGATGAACTGGCTCAATCAACACGTGCAAGCCATGAAACTGGTGCTAGCGCGCATGGACAACAACAAGTTGTCGACCTTTATGATCAGCTTGGTGATCGCCGTGGCCATGGCCATCCCTGGTGTGTTTTATTTAGGCGTGGAGCACTTGTCCAAACTAAGCAACCACATGCAAGATGAAACAGAAATCAGCTTGTTTGTGCAACTCGATGCCCCAGCCAATACATTGACTGAAATCGAGGCGGCCTTAAACAACAACCCAGCCATCAAAAAATTCAATCTGGTCACCAAGGCCGATGCCTGGGTAGCCTTGAAAGCTAAAGCCTCGTCCAGCAACATCAATAGCGAAGTACAAAACTTAGAACAAAACCCGCTACCGGATGCTTTTTTTATTCAAGCTAAATCGGCAGATCCAGCCGCCCTCGCTAGCCTTAGGGAAGAATTGCAAGCCCTGCCGGGTGTCGACCAAGCCCTGTTAAATGCCGAATGGGCCAAACGCTTGTCCAGCATTTTAGCCTTGGGCACAAAAATCATCGCCTTCATCGCCGCCCTTTTGGCCTTGGCCTTATTGGTTATCATAGGCAACACCGTGCGTATGCAAATATTGACGCAAAAAGACGAAATCGTGGTCAGCAAACTCATAGGCGCCACCACCAATTTTATCCGCACCCCCTTCCTTTATGCTGGCATGCTCTACGGCTTGTTTGGCGGCTTGTTGGCCATGGTCATTTTGATTGTCATCGTGCAACTGTTTAACCAATCGGTCGCGCAACTGTCGCAGCTTTACAGCAATGACTTTAGCCTAGCCTGGTTTAACCTGCCGCTTTACCTAGGCATCACCCTGCTGTCCATCTTCATAGGCTGGCTGGGTTCCTTCTTGTCTGTCAGCCGCGCGATTGCGGCCATCAAAATCGATTAGATTTTCACTCGCCTGGCCGATTGAACTAATTTAGCCTCTAGCACTCTCTTATACAGAGTGCTAAAATTAGACTACGGAGGACTAAATTTTAATGACCACTGCCTTATTACCCGTGTTAACTGCCAGCGATAGCCTAGAGCACTACTCTAGAGCCATTAAGGCTTACCCTATTCTGTCCGCAGAAGAGGAATACGCGCTGGCCGTCAAATTTAGAAAAGAAAACGATTTAGAAGCGGCGCGGCAATTGATTGTCTCGCATTTACGCTTGGTGGCCAGCATCGCGCGTGGCTACAACGGTTACGGCTTGCCGCAATCGGATTTAATCCAAGAAGGTAACATCGGCTTGATGAAGGCGGTAAAACGCTTTGACCCAGAGCGCGGCGTGCGCTTGGTGTCCTTTGCCATGCATTGGATTAAAGCTGAGATCCACGAATACATCGTGCGCAATTGGCGCTTGGTGAAAATTGCCACAACCAAAGCGCAACGTAAATTATTCTTCAACTTGCGCAGCATGAAACCCGGCCACAACAGCTTGCAAACCAGCGAAGTGGAACACATTGCGCAGACCTTGAATGTCAAAGCGGAAGAAGTGCGGGAAATGGAAGCGCGCCTTAACGGTCACGAATTTTCCTTGGAATCCGCTACGGATGACGACGAAGACGGCCATTACAGCCCTATCGCTTACCTGCAAGACGAGCGCTTAGAACCGCTTGCGGCCATAGAGGCCAAGCAAACCGAAGCTTACGAAACCAAAGGCTTAAGCCATGCCTTGCAACACTTAGACGAACGTAGCCGCCGCGTGGTGGAATCGCGCTGGTTGCAAGACGACGGCGGTAAAACCTTGCACGAATTGGCCGATGAGTTTGGCGTATCCGCAGAACGCATACGCCAAATTGAACAAAAAGCCATGCAAAATATCAAAAGCACGATGTTGGCTTACCAAGCCTAAATCTGGCTAGAGTGATAAAAAGGCTGCGTTTAGCAGCCTTTTTTACGCGCATATTCCTATCTACAAAGCCACCATAGCTAGACCTAATGATGTCGCTACCACGCCATTCTGTTATTATCTTATTTTATAAAAAATTGACCGTCGCATGAGCAAGCAAACTCCCAGACCGACCGACATACGGCTACACCAAGCATCGCGATTGTTAGAAATTAAATTTGATGACGGCACCGAATGCATGTTGTCCTGCGAATTTTTACGCGTTTACTCGCCCTCAGCAGAAGTCAAAGGCCACGGCCCTGGCCAAGAAGTGCTGCAAACAGGCAAAGAACTGGTCAACATCAGCAACATCGAAGCGGTCGGTAATTATGCCGTCAAACTGATTTTCACTGATGGCCACGACACCGGTTTGTATTCCTGGGATTACTTACACGAATTAGCGCGCAACTACGAAGCACTGTGGTTAGAGTATTTGGGTAAACTAAGTGCAGCTGGCCTAAATCGAAACCAATAAACGAGGCATCCATGTCAAACGATCAACAAACCCATTTTGGTTTTAAAACCGTAGCCGAGGGCGAGAAAGCCAAAAAAGTCGGCGAAGTATTCCATTCCGTGGCCAGCAAATACGACTTGATGAACGACGTCATGTCCGCCGGCTTACACCGCACTTGGAAACGCTTTGCCGTCGAAATAAGCGGCGTCAAAGCCGGCGACACGGTATTGGACATCGCTGGCGGCAGCGGCGATTTATCCAAATTGTTTGCGCAAAAGGTCGGCGCCCAAGGCCGTGTAATCTTAACCGACATCAATGCCTCCATGCTCAGCGTAGGCCGTGACCGCATGCTCGATGCCGGCTTAAACGTTCCCGCCTTGCAATGCGATGCCGAAAAACTGCCTTTCCCAGACGGCCATTTTGATTGCGTTATTGTCGCCTTCGGCTTACGCAACATGACCCACAAAGACTTGGCCCTGGCTGAAATGCAACGGGTGCTTAAAGTCGGTGGTCGCCTGTTGGTGTTGGAATTCTCCAAAGTATGGCAGCCCTTAAGCAAACTCTACGACGCTTACTCGTTCAAACTATTGCCTTTGATGGGCAAGCTCTTTGCTAAGGACGCCGACAGTTACCAATACTTGGCCGAGTCGATACGCATGCACCCGGATCAAGAAACCCTCAAACAGATGATGGAACAAGCGGGCCTGGCCAAAGTGGATTATTACAACCTGGCTGCCGGCGTGGTGGCCTTGCACAAAGGCTACAAAATTTAATGGCGCTTAACTTATGCTAACCGGCCTATCCACCCGCATGCTGCAACACCTGATTGCGCAAAACAGTTGGGCTTGCGCCATGCTGCAACCCCATGCCGGCCAGTCCGTCGAATTTAAGCTGGGCTTTTTTAGCCGCAGCCTGGTCATTTTAGAAGACGGCAACCTGGCCATGGCCGGGAAAAGCAACACGGCCGATGCCAGCGTGAGCTTATCTCCCAGCTTGGCATTACGCTTATTGGCCGGCGACGAAGCCGCCAAACGCCAAGTGCAAATCACTGGCGACACCCAGTTGGCCGCTGAATTGGCCAAAGTCTTGTCCGCCATGCGCTGGGACTTTGAAGACGATGCCAGCAAATTGGTGGGCGACGTGGCTGCCAGCAAAATCGGCGACACCCTGCGTGGTATCAAAACCAGCAGCAAAGAAACCGGGGCCAATTTAGCGTCCATGCTTAGCGAATACTGGCAAGAAGAAATGCCTTTAATCGCCAAAAAACGCCACGTGGAAAATTACATTAGCGAGGTCGACACCTTGCGCGCCGACGTCGCCCGTTTTGAAAAAAAACTGGCCAAACTCAAACAACAACTCGATAACAAAGGCCCTGCTGCCAACAGCAAACCCTAAGCCATGCGCCTATTTCGCCTAATCTACATAGTTTACATAGCCCTGCGCTTCGGCCTGGATGAATTCGCCTTAGGCAACAGCAAACTCAAACCTTTGCACAGCCTAATCCAAGTGCTGTTTTTTTGGCGCAACAAACACACACCACGCGCACTAAGACTGCGCCTAGCCTTGGAGGCCTTGGGGCCGATATTTGTGAAGTTTGGCCAAATGCTTTCTACCCGTCGCGATTTAATCCCACTGGACATCGCCGACGAACTGGCCAAACTGCAAGACCAAGTGCCGCCCTTCGCTTACGCTGAGGTCGATAAAATTGTCCAAGCCGCTTACCAGCTACCCCTCAATCAAGTGTTCGCCAGCTTCGAGCAAACCGCCATTGCCAGCGCCTCGGTGGCGCAAGTGCACTTCGCCGAATTAATGGATGGCACACCGGTAGCAGTGAAAGTATTACGCCCAGGCATCGCCAAGGTCATACAGCACGACCTTGATTTACTGGACACGGCCGCTTGGTTGCTACAAGCCTTATCGGCTGAAATTAAACGCTTGAAACCACGCGAAGTGGTGGCAGAATTTGCCGAGCACACTGAAAGCGAACTGGACCTCACCCTAGAAGCCGCCAACTGCACGCGCTTAGCCGGCAACTTCCCAGACAAAAAACTGCTGGTGCCCGAGGTCTATTGGGATTGGTGCCGTCAACAAGTCATGGTCATGCAGCGCATGCACGGCACGCCCATCAGCAAGATTGAACTGCTGCGCGAACAAGGCATAGACATCGCTAAATTGGCGCACGATGGCGTGGAAATTTTCTTTACCCAAGTATTTAGAGACGGTTTCTTTCATGCCGACATGCACCCAGGCAACATCTTGGTGGTCAACAGTGGGCCAGACAAAGGCAAGTACATCGCCTTGGATTTTGGCATCATGGGCAGCTTAAGCGACACCGATAAATACTATTTAGCGCGCAATTTCTTGGCCTTCTTTAACCGCGATTACCGTGATGTGGCGGTCGCCCACATCGAGTCCGGCTGGGTACCCAAAGACACCAATGTGGAGGCCTTGGAAACCGCCGTGCGCGCCATATGCGAACCTATATTCAACAAGCCTTTAAAAGACATTTCATTTGGCCGCACCCTATTAAGCCTGTTTCAAATGTCGCGCAAATTCGGCGTGGTCATCCAACCGCAATTGGTCATGCTGCAAAAAACCTTGCTTAACATCGAAGGCTTGGGCCGCGATTTAGACCCTGACATAGACTTGTGGCAAAGCGCCAAACCCTTCTTAAAACGCTGGATGAGCGAGCAAATCGGCTGGCGCAGTCTGGCCAAAACCTTGCGTAAAGAATTGCCTTTTATTGCTAAAACGCTGCCGGAAATGCCGCGCTTGGTGCATGCTTTTTTACGCCAACAAACTCAAGCCGAGCAAGACGAACCTCTGCGAGCCGGCCTGGCTCAACTCATCGCTGCGCAAGAACTGCAAGCGCGTTGGCAAAAACGATTATTCATAGGCATCGCCGTGTTGGCCAGTTTGGAGATAGCCATGCTACTCAGTGCCTTTTTGCCGCTAAGCAACTGACCTGAGTTTCTGGCAGTGCGCGCAGTAAAAGGTTGAACGCTGACCCAAGCGCATGGTTTTAATTGCTTTGCCACACACCCGGCACGGCTCATCGGTCCGGCCATAGACAAAATAACTTTGTTGAAAATAGCCGGGCAAGCCATTGGTACCAAAAAAATCCCGCAAGCTGCTGCCGCCGGCATTCAGTGCCTCGTTCAAGGTCAGCTTGATTTCCGCCACCAATTTTTCACAGCGTTTTAAGCTTAAGCTGTTTGCCGGTGTTTCAGGATGGATGCCACTGCGGAACAAGGATTCCGAGGCATAAATGTTGCCTACCCCGACCACCACATGGCCATCCATAATGGCGTTTTTAATGGCCAAGCTTTTGTTGGCCAAGGTCTTTTGCAAATACTTGGCATTAAAGCCGTCTTCCAAAGGTTCGGGGCCTAAGCTGGCTAATAAGGGGTGATTAGCCGGATGGCCATCCAACCACAACACCGCACCAAAGCGACGCGGATCACGCAAGCGCAGCACCTGCCCATCAGTAAACGCCACATCAAAGTGATCGTGTTTTTCTGCTGGGTAGGCATCATCCAATAACTGGATGCGACCGGACATGCCTAAATGCAAAAGCAAGGTGCCCGCCCCGTCAGCCCCAGAAAAATCACACAAGAGGTATTTAGCACGGCGTTCCAAGCTGTTGAGGGTCATGGCCGGCAAGGTTTTTGGCAAGTGCGCCGGGATAGGCCAACGCAAGGTGGGGTGACGTATGGTAACGGATTCCACCACCTTGCCCAACAGAGGCAAAAGCCCACGTCGCGTGGTTTCTACCTCGGGCAATTCTGGCATGGCGTTTATTTACTGGGGATATTAAGCGGCGGATTCAGCATGCTAAAGCCGATATCCGATGGGAAATGGTAGATCAAGCCTTCGTCCGGTCTAGCCAATATTAAATCCGGTGACTCTTGCACCTTATCAAAATGCACTTTGCTGCCGTCGGCCAATTTGATTTCAAACGAGGGGTAGGTCAGCTTGCGATCTGGCGTGTACATCTCCACCGATTTAGCCGGGTTGTGTATCCATGAAAAATCCAACCACTCATTCAATTCGTTTTGCTGTGGTTTGGCCGCCGCAATCGAGAATTTCCAAACACCATCAACGATGTCGACTTTTAAGTTGGTCTCTTGCCATTGTTCCAAACGACCAAACTCAAAGCCCACCACTTTTTCCGTCGGCTTCAATGGCGCTTTATCGATCAACTCAATCAACTGCGTGGCTGCCGCTTCCGCATAGCCGTTGGACACCAAATAGACGTTGTTTCTGTGAGCCACGTATTGCTCTTCGGTCACCGGGTTGTGCGTGCCAAAGGCAAACTCTTCAACGTTGTCTTTATCGCGTATTAACTTGAGCTTAATTTCTGGCGTCGTTAAGCCGAACTTCTCCATGTCGCCACCGCTGATTTTATCGGTCGATTGCGCCGCTATGATGGATAAAATACGCTGCACCGACGCTTGATCGGCACGCATATTAACCGGTGCGGTTATGCGCCAATAGCCGTCCACTTTGGCAAAGGTCACGGCCGCCTGCGCAGGAAACTCCACGCGTATGGCATTAAATTCAGCCAGCTTGTAATTGGTTAATTCATGGCTGGTCGATTGCTCAGTGTCGGCTTTGGGGCGCAAATAAACAAAAGCCACCAAGCCTGCCACCAGAACCAATAAAATTAAATTAAGTACCCAACGTTTTTTCATGTCTGTCTCTAAATAAACAAGGTCGCGACCAGCGATGGCCCTTAGGCTTTCCTGCGCTTCCACCAGAAATAAAAGCCCGCTAGCATCATGGCCAAGGGTAGGAAATACTGGAAGCCATGGAACACCGTCCAAGCCACCAAGCGGCCACTGTCGCTATCCGGTATGGTCACATTAATGTCTTTCAACGGCATAGGTTGTATGGTGATTAACTGATCGTCACCGGCCAACCAATTGACGATGTTGACGCCTAAATCCAAATTACCGCCGTTGGTAATAAAGGTGTTAGATAAGAAGTTAGCGTTACCCATCACCACCACGCGCTGGCCTTTTTTGCCGTAAATACGCTCTAAAGCCACACCGATATTAATCGGGCCGCGTTTGTCGGTTTTTTCATTGAATTCCGGTTTGGCGTCTTTAGCTAACTTGCCTGCCATCAACCAACCATTCGGTGCCACTTCCACCAAATTGCTGACTTTCCAACCGTTTTCATCGGTGCCCATGGCCGTGACTTGGTGCGCTTCTGGAAACAAGGTGCGCAACATAAAATTCTTAGTAATGGCGTGCTCGCCGTACAGGCTAGCAAAAGACACGCGGGCATCCGCACCGTATTGCGCTGAGGCCATGTCGAGTGCGATACCAGGCGACACCGTCATGCCCAAGTACTCGGCCACGGAATCCAAACCGCGTAAATTATTGTCGTCCAACAACCAAAGTAAATTACCGCCACGCTCTAGGTAAGCTTTGATTTTTTTCGCTTCCACTTCGCTAACATTCACTTGCGGGCTGGCTATCACCAACATGGCGCCATTGCTTGGCACCGCTTGAGCCACGGTTAAATCCGGGTTAGCAAATTTGAAACCTTTTTTCTCTAACTGTTTACCAAACTCACCGATGTCGTGGTTTTTAACACCCAACAAATTACGCTCGCCGTGGCCGTCTAAATACATCACCGCTTGCTGGTTGGTGCGTGATAAACGCACCAATAGATTGGTCATTTCTTGCTCAGCGATAGGTGGAATAATGTGCTCAGAACGCTTGTTGTATTCCACCACCACTTCGCCGTCTTCTTTCACGCCGGCATCTTGCGCCAACTTAGGCTCTATCGATGGGTTAATGAATTTTAAATTGACGTTCTTTTTCTCGCGTTGGTAGCGGGCAATAAAATCGATCATGCCCTTACGGAAATTGTCGCCGCCCGAAGCATCGTCTTTGGTCGCAAACACGGTAATGTTAATGGGCTCTTTCATTTGCTTGAGCACATTGACACTGCCTTGCGTCAAGATGTTACGGTTGGCTTGGGTAATGTCTTTAGCCACATGGTATTGGCTAGCCAAATAGCCAAGCAAGACCACCAGCATTAAGAACAGCACGACAAAGAAACTGTTTTGCACTAAAAGTTGAAAACGCAATTTACGATTAATATTCATTTCATCCGGCCTAAAATTTCACAAGGGCTAACACTATAAAAAAGCCTTAACCACGCAAGCGGTCGGCATCCAAGCGACGCACGGTTAAAGTTAAAAAGCTGGCTATAAATAAGCCGAAATAAGCGATGTCTGCCGTATCAATCAAACCGCCGGCAAACGATTGGAAGTGACGGGTTAAGGACAAGCTGGCCAAAGTGTTGCTTGGGTCACCGGCAAAAAAACGGTCCAAAAACATCAAGGCAAACAAAGCGATAAAGGTCAGAATTGCCGCCACCACAGGCTGTTGTGTGATGCTGGAAAAATACAAACCAAGCGCAGAAAAGCTGGCCACCATCAACAACAAACCGATGGAGTTAGCCACGATAAAACCAAAATCAATGTCCGCCCAAATGTTCAGGGTAGACAACATGGCGCCTATGTAAACCACCAATATGCTCAAGAAGGCCACCAAACCTAAAAATTTACCCAAGACGATTTCAGTTAAGGACAAAGGCGCACTGAATAGGAAGGGCAGGGTTTGGCTGCGGCGTTCTTCAGAAATCAAACGCATGGACAACAGCGGCACGGCAAACAACACCATAAAGGAAGCAAAGCCATAGACATTTTGCCCAACAAACTGGGTCACCCCAGTGCGCTCAGCAGGACGCATGGCGCCTGACATCACGGCAAAATAATCGTTAACGCCATTCAGGTAATAAGTCCCAAACGAGAACATCAACAAGGCTAAAATCACCCAACCCATGGGCGAGGCAAACATACTTTTTAGTTCTTTTCTTGCTACATTAATAATCATGAGGGTTCCTTAAGCCGCGGCTTGTTCTTGGTAAGTCAACTGCACAAACACGTCTTCTAAGCTGGTTTGGTCTGGGCCAATTTGGTATAAACCCCAACCCTTAGCCACGGCCGCTTGCACAATGGCTTCAGCCGGTGTGGCGCCTTCGACAAAGCGCACGCGCATTAATTGGTCAGACACGCTTTCGGCCTCTTCCACGCCGGCAATTTTCAACAGTTCAGCCGCTTTAGGTGGCTTGTTCATGGCGATTAACAACTTGTTGCCTATGCGTTGTTTTTTCAGCACATCGATGGCACCATTGAACACCAGCTTGCCCTTATCAATAATCTGCACGTGATCGCAGACCATTTCCACTTCAGGCAAAATGTGGGTAGAAATAATGACGCTGCGCTCGCTGCCGACTTCACGAATCAAGGCGCGAATGTCGCGAATTTGTATCGGGTCTAAGCCCACGGTAGGCTCATCCAAAATCACCACCATGGGGTTGTGTATGATGGCCTGGGCAATGCCCACGCGTTGTTGGTAACCGTTGGATAAGTTTTCGATCAAGCGCTTGCTCATGTGGCCTAAACCGCAGCGCTCTTTAGCCTGCTCGACGGCTTTTTTAATGTTAGCGCCGCTGACACGGTGCAACCTAGCCGCGATGGTCAAGTACTCATCCACCGTCAACTCTTTATATAAAGGACGCATTTCCGGCAAGTAGCCAATCAGCGCTTTGGCTTCTTTGGGATTTTCCATCATGTCGATGCCGCAGATTTTGACGCTGCCGTTACTTGGCGCCAAATTGCCAGTCAACATTTTCATGGTAGTGGATTTGCCTGCCCCGTTGGGACCGAGAAAACCCAAGACCTGGCCTTTGCTTAAATTAAAACTGACATTGCTGACGGCTTCTCTGCCGCCATAAAGGCGCGTAAGACCGATGGCCTCTACTGTAAAATCATTCATAGTCACTCAATTCAAAAAACGCATTACAAAAAATAATGATGGCCAACCGCTGCCAGGCAATGCTGGCGTAATTCTTAAGGGAGCATAACAGAAAATTTCTGGCGCAATGACTAACCCACGCGTAATTATGTGGGAACTTGCGCCAACTGTCACGCACTAAGAAATGCCGTTTATAATGAGGCTAAATTTACTAGCCCTGTTATTAAGGCTCAACCAGACAACAGCTAAAACAAAAAAAATGCCAAGCTTTGCCAGTGCATGGCAGTATGCTACTTTAACCTTACATTGCTATGCCCAACTTATGCGTCCAACAACAAATTTAAACACCGCCCTCTTAGCGTATCGCCAGCGTATTCTGCCTGCATTAATGCACGGCTTAACACGGAGTTTGCTGGTAAGCAGCTTAGTCTTGAGCGCGTGCGCGAGCAATGGCGGCTACCACAGCCAAACTATCCAAACCAAAATCAACCCCGAGGACGCCTCAACGGCCGAGTTTGTTTACCGTTACTTAGTCGCAGAAGTGGCTGGCCAGCGTGGCGATTTGGCCACCTCAGGCACCATCTTTTACGAGCTAGCCAAAACCACGCGCAACCCCGGCTTAGCCGAACGCGCTGCCAAAGTGTCGGCTTACGGCAATATCAGCAGCCTGACCATACCCGCCGTGAAACTATGGGCCGAATTGGACCCCGGCTCTAACGAAGCCCAGCAAGCCATGACCGAAATACTGGTGAGCTCAGGCAAATTGCAAGAAGCCCAGCCTTACTTGGCACAATTGTTTCTTAAAGAAGAAACCCGTGCCGGTGGGTTTTTATACCTAAGCACCTTGCTTAGCCGCAACCCAGACAAAGCCGCCGTATTAAGCTTGGTGCAAGCGCTGGCTAATCCATACCCAGACTTGGCCGAGGCCCAGTTTGCCATTGGCCAAGCCGCCTGGGCCGCGCAAAAAGACAGCGTGGCCTTAGCCGCCTTAAACCAAGCTGAAGCGCTCAAACCCGATTGGCCGATTGCCGCCTTACTGAAAGGCCAAGTGCTGTTCGAACAAAACCCGGCAGCAGCCATTAGCTTCTACCAAGCTTTTCTTGACCAACACAGCGACGCCAACGAAATTCGTTTAAATATGGCCAAGCTGCTGGTCAGCCAGAAACAATACGAGCAAGCCAAAACGCACTTCCCTATCTTGCTCGCCAACGCCAAACAAGCCGACGCTAAAAACTTCGCCGAAGTCACTGCCATTATTGGCTTGCTGTCCTACCAAGCTGGCGATTACCCGGCCGCCGAAAGCTACTTTCAAGACGCCCTTACATTAGGCTTCAAAGACGCGGATCAAATCCACCTCTACTTGGGCCAAGTAAATGAGAAATTGAATCGCCCTGACGCCAGCTTAAGTTGGTACAACAAAGTGGCGCCCGGCCAGCATTACCTAGAAGCACAGGTCAATGCAGCCACCCTAATCGCCCGTGGCGGTGAAGTGGACAAAGCCATCGATAAATTAGATAGCCTAGAAAACTTAAGCGCCCAGCAACAAATCATCGTCATACAAAGCGAAGCCTCGCTCTTGGTAAAAGCAAATCGCCACCAAGAAGCGTTTGATTTGCTAGACAAAGCCGTGAAAAACTTACCCAATACCGCCGATCTGGTTTACGACTATGCTCTGGCCGCTGAGCGCTTACAAAAGTTTGAGCTGATGGAAGCCGAGCTACGCAAAGCCATCGCCGCCATGCCCAATTTTGCCGCCGCCTACAATGCCTTGGGCTATTCGTTTGCCGACCGCAACATCAAGCTAAACGAAGCCTTAAGCCTGATAGAAAAAGCCTTAAGCCTCAGCCCAAATGACCATTACATGCTAGACAGCTTGGGTTGGGTGCACTACCGCAAAGGCGATTTAAACCTAGCGGCAAAGTACTTGCAGCAAGCCTACCAATTGAACCCGGACCCGGAAATTGCCGCGCATTGGGGCGAAGTATTGTGGCAACAAGGCCAGCGCGATCAGGCCAATGCACTGCTAGACAATGCTTTACGCAGCCACCCGGACAACGAATTGCTCAAAACCACGCGCAATAAATTTAAACCCTAAGTAGGCAGTCGGCCGTCCATGCATTTTCTACGCGCAACCCTGTCGTTTTGCATGCTGGCCATCTTGGCCGCTTGCAGCAGCGTGCCCACTAGTGCGCCCAAGCAAACGCCGGAAAACCTAAGGCTGCACCAGCAGCAGCAAAGCAACCTAGCGCGCATCCAACAATTTAGCCTGCAGGGCCGCTTAGGCGTGCAAGCCGATGGCAAAGGCTATTCGGCTTCGTTGCTGTGGCAGCACAGCGACAGCCAAGATGACATCCGTCTCTATTCGCCTTTAGGCAGCCAACTGGCGCACATCCAAAAGAATGCCCGCGGCATTAACCTGGAAGATGCCCAAGGTCGGGTATTTTCTGGCAAAGACGCCGAGAGCCTGACGCAAGGGGTATTGGGTTGGCGCTTACCGCTCAATGGCTTAGCCGACTGGGTGTTAAGCCGACCTGCCAACGCCGCCATGGCTAGCCAAACTTGGGACGAAGCCGGCCTAAGCAGCAGCCTAAACGAAGCCGATTGGGTGATAACTTACCAAGGCTACCAAACCAACAACGGGCAGCTGTTGCCGCATAAAATCGCCCTTAAAAACCAACGCGTGCAATTGAAACTCGTCGTGGAAAAATGGACCCTAGAATAAAACACCCAGCCGACCTCTAGCCGCAGCCTTTGCCAACTATCTGATAAAATGCCGCCATGCAAAATTTTCAAACTTTTTTAGCCCCGGCAAAAATCAATTTATTTTTGCACATCACCGGCCAACGCGCCGATGGCTACCACCTATTGCAAACGGTTTTTCGGCTGTTGGATGTCTACGACACCATCAAGCTTAAAGTGACCCAAGACGGCTTGATTCGGCGCGTGAACGACATCGCCGGCGTACCGGCCGAGCAAGATTTGTGCGTGCGCGCAGCCCGCTTGCTGCAACAACACACCGGCGTCAGCTTAGGCGCAGACATCCTCGTGGAGAAACGCATCCCCATGGGCGGCGGCTTAGGCGGTGGCAGCTCGGATGCCGCCACGGTACTGTTGGCCTTAAATCGCTTATGGCAATGCCAGCTAAAGCGCAGCGAATTATTGGCCTTGGGTTTGCAACTGGGCGCCGATGTGCCCTTCTTCATCCACGGTAAAAATGCTTGGGCCGAAGGGGTGGGCGAGCAACTGCAAAGCATTTCTTTAGCGCCGGCGCACTACTTGCTGCTAAGCCCCAATGTGCATGTCTCTACCGCGCAAATATTTGCCAATAAGCAATTGACAAAAAATGCTATTCCTAAGACAATGTCGGACTTTTCAAGGGCTGCAAACACGGCGTCAGTTAATTTAGCGAACAACACTGAATTTACTAACGTGCTTGAAAAAGCAGTTTGCAACGATTACCCAGCCGTATCAGCTTGTTTAACCTGGCTTAAGCAATTTGGTGATGCCAGAATGAGCGGCTCAGGTGCCTCGGTGTTTGTCGAAGTGGCCAATGAAAAAATAGCGCATGAAATCTGCCAACAAAATCCAGCGCAAGTCCTGGGCTTTGCCGTGCAAAGTTTTGTCGCAAACGGGTTGAATCAACACCCATTAATCGACTACGCGTCCGATTAAACAGTTTGATTAACAATTGGGGAGTCGCCAAGTTGGTTAAGGCACTGGGTTTTGATCCCAGCATCCGAAGGTTCGAGTCCTTCCTCCTCAGCCAAATTCTTTAAGTGCAGGCCTTCAGCCTGCATGGTAGCAAGTAAAAAGCGTGTAGATTATTTGATTTACGCGCTTTTATTTTTTATGCATTTTTATTGACAGTTTGATGCCGGCACACGTCGGCACGACAGGGAATCAACAGATGTCTAACGGCAACTTGATGGTCTTTACCGGCTCAGCCAACCCAGCTTTAGCAGAACAAGTCGCTAAGCACTTGGGCATAGAGCTAGGTCGCGCGCACGTCGGCACTTTCAGCGACGGTGAAACCACCGTGGAACTGTTAGAAAATGTGCGCGGTCGCGATGTGTTTGTCTTGCAATCGACCAGCCACCCAACCAACGACAGCCTAATGGAAGTCATGGTCATGGTGGATGCACTGCGCCGTTCATCGGCCGGTCGCATCACGGCTGCGATTCCCTACTTTGGTTATTCACGGCAAGATCGCCGTCCACGCTCAGCACGCGTAGCCATTACCGCTAAGGTGGTGGCCAATATGCTCACCGGGGTAGGCGTGAACCGCTTACTGACCATGGATTTACACTCAGATCAAATTCAAGGCTTTTTTGATATTCCGGTAGACAACATTTACGCCACGCCGATTTTATTGGCCGATTTGTTATTGCAAAACCACGACAACTTGATGGTGGTGTCACCGGATGTAGGTGGTGTGGTGCGCGCCCGTGCTGCCGCCAAACAATTAGGCTCAGACTTGGCGATTATCGACAAACGCCGTCCTAAACCTAACGTGGCTAAAGTGATGAACATCATAGGCGATGTTTCCGGCCGTACCTGCGTGATCATGGATGACATGGTCGACACAGCGAACACATTGTGCGAAGCCGCCGCCGCTTTGAAAAAACACGGCGCGAAAAAAGTCATCGCCTACGCCACCCACCCGGTCTTATCCGGTGGCGCAGCGGCCCGTATCATGGCCTCAGAATTGGATGAATTGGTGGTGACTAACACCATCGCTTTGGGCGAAGAATCGGCCAATTGCAAAAAAATACGCGCATTAAGTGCTGCTGAATTATTAGCAGAAACCATACGCCGCATCAGCAGTGAAGATTCCGTGTCTTCATTGTTCATGGATTAATTAACGGTTTTTATCCCTGCACGCTGGTCGCGGTGTGCAGTTTTTAGTGTAGGAAGGCTGTCGAAAGCCTAGTAGTAAATTTAGGAGCAGTAAAATGACCATCGAAATTAAAGCAGTAAAACGTGATGCTAAAGGTACGGGTGCGAGCCGCCGTCTACGTCACGCAGGTTCTGTGCCAGGTGTAGTGTATGGCGCAGGTAAAGAAGCGGTAACCATAGAGTTAGACGCTAAAGAGCTATTTTTAGAGTTCCGCCACGAAGCGTTCCACGCGTCCGTGCTAAACCTAAACCTAGACGGTAAAAAAGAAAGCGTATTGCTACGCGACTTCCAAATGCACCCAGTGCGCAACAGCATTCAACACGTTGATTTTCAACGCGTCAGTGCCACAGAAAAAATCCACGTTAAAGTGCCATTCCACTTTATCAACGGCGACATTGCCCCAGGCGTTAAATTAAGCGGCGGTATCGTTGCTCACATTTTCACTGAAGCCGATGTAAGCTGCTTGGCAAAAGATTTGCCAGAGTTCGTTGAAGTCGATGTAGCGAAATTGGAAATGGGTCACTCTATCCACTTATCACAAATCGCCCTACCAAAAGGCGTGAGCTTTGTGCAATTAGCCCACGGTGACGATGCAGCAGTGGTATCGATTGCTAAAACACGCGGTAGCGTATCTGAAGCAACAGCCGAAACAGCTGAAGCGGCCGCACCTGCAGCCACACCAGCCGCAGACGCTTAAGTCGATTCAAGTTTAAGCATGACCAACAACGCGCACTTTCTAATGAAGTGCGCGTTTTTTATTGCTACTATAACGCCATGACCAACATCAAACTGTTTGTCGGCCTCGGTAACCCCGGCGGTCAATACGAAGCCACCCGGCACAATGCCGGCTTTTGGTGGATAGACCAATTGGCGGCCAGCAGCAATAGCCCGCTTAAACTCGATAGCAAATTTTTAGCCCAGGTAGGCAAACTAGGCCAGAACAACGACACCTGGTTACAAAAGCCCAACACCTTCATGAACGCCAGCGGCAAAGCGGTCGCCGCCTTGGCCAATTACTACAAAATTCTGCCCGAGCAAATCCTGGTGATTCACGACGAATTGGACATACCGGCAGGCACGGTCAAACTTAAAAAAGCCGGCGGTCACGGTGGCCACAATGGTTTGAAAGACATTACCGCCGCTTTAGGCACACCAGAATTTTGGCGCTTACGCTTAGGCATAGGCCACCCAGGCGACAGAAACGAAGTGGTTAACTTCGTGCTTAAAGCCCCGACCAAAGACGAACAAAGCGCCATAGATGGCTGCATAGATAAAAGCATGCAAATTATCCCGCAGCTCTTAAGCGGGGATTTTGAACAGGCAATGTTAAAATTGCACACTAAGTAATTCGAACGCAACACTCGCAAGCAACGCATAAAAAACGAACTGGAAAAAACATGAAATGTGGAATCGTAGGCTTACCCAACGTAGGCAAATCTACCCTCTTTAACGCCATCACCAAGGCCGGCATTGCTGCCGAAAACTACCCGTTTTGCACCATAGAGCCCAATGTCGGCATAGTGGAAGTGCCAGACACGCGTATGCAAGCCTTGATCGACATCGTTAAGCCACAAAAAACCCAACCGGCCATCGTCGAAATGGTCGACATTGCTGGCTTGGTTGCCGGCGCCTCGAAAGGCGAAGGCTTGGGCAATAAGTTTCTAGCCAACATCCGTGAAACCGACGCCATTGCCCACGTGGTGCGCTGCTTTGAAGACAGCAACGTGATCCATGTGTCGAATAAGATAGACCCACTGTCCGACATCGAAGTAATCAACACCGAATTGGCTCTAGCCGACATGGAAACCGTAGAAAAAACCATGCAACGCGAAAGCAAAAAAGCCAAAAGCGGCGACAAAGATGCCATTGCTTTATTGGCCGTGCTGGACAAAGTGTTGCCCGCTCTAAACGAAGCCAAAGCAGTGCGCACCCTAGGCCTAGACAACGACCAATTGGCCTTATTAAAACCGCTGTGCTTAATCACCGTTAAACCGGTCATGTATTTAGCCAATGTCGATGAAAGCGGCTTTACTAATAACCCCCTATTGCAAAAAGTGCTGGACTTAGGCAAAGCCGAAAACGCACCGGTGGTGGCCATTTGCGCAAAAATTGAATCGGAAATTTCCGAATTGGACGACGACGATAAAGCGCTATTTTTAGCCGAACTCGGCCAAGACGAACCAGGCCTAAACCGCGTTATTCGTGCGGCTTACGCCCTGCTTGGCCTGCAAACCTACTTCACCGCTGGCGTGCAAGAAGTGCGCGCTTGGACAGTTAAAAAAGGGGCCACCGCACCGCAAGCTGCCGGCGTCATTCACACCGACTTTGAACGCGGCTTCATTCGTGCCGAAGTGATTCAATACGATGAATTCGTTAAAAACAAAGGCGAACAAGGCGCCAAAGAAGCCGGCAAAATGCGCCTAGAAGGCAAGGAATACATTGTGCAAGATGGCGATGTAATGCACTTCAGATTTAATGTGTAATTAGCAAACTATTTTTGACAAGCACCGCCTAAAACACTAGAATTGCGCCCTTGTTTATGTTTAAACAACTAAAAACAACCAGTTTACCATGGTGATGTAGCTCAGCTGGTTAGAGCACAGGATTCATAATCCTGGGGTCGAGGGTTCAAGTCCCTCTTTCACCACCAAACAAAACGCCCCTTTCGAAAGATTGGGGCGTTTTCATTTGTGCCTAATTAGGACATTTGGATTTGGCAAGGCTTCTGAAATAGGGAAAGTTCGCATAGCCTTATTTAGTTATTTTTAATCCACCCCTAAACGAAACTAAGCGCCTTGCGTTATAGTCTTGATGTTGCTGTTATTTATTAATGTAAAGGAGTTACCATGAAAAAATTACACCTAGCCCTATTTGCTGCCTTGACCTTGGGCTTAAGTAGCGTGGCTTATGCCGACCACCATTGCAAAAAACACTGCGATGAAAAGCATTGCGATTACAAAAAGCACGGCATGATGGATGCCGATGCGAATAAAGACGGCGTGGTTAGCTATGAGGAATTTACTAAAGCGCACCAAGCGCGCGCTGATAAAATGTTTAACGCGATGGATACCAACAAGGATGGCAAAATTGATGCCGCAGAACGCAAAGCCATGCACGGCCACGGTAAAATGCAAGGTAAAGCAGAGAACAAAGGCCATGACGCTGAGCACTGCAACATGGAGGCTAAAAAGCTTTACGACAAAGGTGATAAAGAAGACAAAGGCAGCGATAAATAAACTGGCCGCTTAAATGCTAGAGGCCCGCTATGCGAGGATCGATAAAAAGCCACCCCTGGGGTGGCTTTTTATTGGGTATAGCGGATAATGCGCGGTGCGGTTCTTATACTAAGGTATGGCTTAGTGGCCGATTAAGCCGAAGTAATAACCCAGCATTAATAATAGAAACAGCGCGATGGATAAGCCTATGCGCACGGTTAGCGCTTTGACTGTACGGTCGCCACCGCTTTTGTCTTTAGATAAAAAGAATAAGGCAGAGAATAAGCTGCCTACAATGACCAGTAGCGTTAACACTATGAATATTTTAATTAACATAATTTTACCTAACGATGAATTTGAGCGACCATTATGGGTCAGATAGCGCGTAATTTCAATCCAGTAAAAATCGGTGGGTATGAGCATGCAATGTAAGCTAGCTAATTTTGTCTTTAAGCCGTCCTTGGTAGGCACCATCGCCTGCTTGATTTGCATCCCCTTGTTTATTAAGTTTGGCTTGTGGCAATACCATAAAGCGCAGCAAAAAATAGCCATCCAAGCGGTCTATGAAGCGGCCAAGGTCAATGACGCGCTGCCTTTTCCGGTGACTTTGCAAGCTGGTTTAACGCCGGCCGATTGGCAATACAAAAAGGTGACGGTGAGCGGCGAGTACTCGCCCCAATACCAGTTTTTGTTGGACAACCAAGTGGAAAACAATCGGGTCGGCTTTCATGTGATTACCCCATTAAAAATCAGCGGGACTAACGACTATGTGTTGGTCAACCGCGGTTGGATTTTAGGCCATGCAACGCACGCGAGCTTGCCCAGTTTTAGCACCCCAAGCGGTGTGCAAACGGTGGTCGGGCAAGTGTGGGTGCCGAGTAAAAAAATATTTAGCCTAGAGGCGAAAACGGTGCCTAGCGCGGGTGGTCATAGCCTGCCTTGGCAAGCGGTTTGGCAACACATGAATTTAGCGGCTTACCAGCAACGCGTGCCGTTTACGGTGTCTAGCATGGCGATCAAACTGGATCCGGCCAGTGAGGCTGGTGGCTTTGTCAGGAATTGGACGGTGTCGGCCGAGCGCATTACCACGCACATGGGCTACGCTTACCAATGGTTTGGCTTTGCGGTGGCTAGCCTGCTGATATTTTTATACATGAGTATTAGCAAAGTGAGGCACTAGCAATAAGGCCAGTATGGCCGATGAATCGATGAAATAGCTTTGTGCAGGTGCACTACTGGCAGTTACAATAGTGCGATTTATTTTTAACCCTTAATTTTTACACCGAGTGTTACATGCAAACCAATGAACAAACTTTAGACACAGCGCAGCAACGCAAAGGCCGTATCGTGCTGGTGTTGATGTTGACCTTTTTTGTGGTGCCATTAGTGGTGGTGATGTTGATGTACAAATTCAACTGGATGCCACACAGCGAGAGCGTGGGGGAGTTGGTGCGCCCTGCACGCTTATTAAGCAACGAACACGCCTTGCAAGACCACACCGGCCAAGCGCTGCCCGGCGATTTTTGGAAAACGCGTTGGAGCGTAGTCTACATAGCCGATGATTGCGAGGCGGTGTGTTTAGCCAAACTGCACGACATGCGCCAACTGCATGTGTCGCTCTATAAAGACATGCCACGCGCGCAGCGTGTGTTGATTACCCGCATGCAAGACGTGACCGCCATCAAACGCGATTACCCCGATTTAATCGTGCTCAACCAACCGGCAGATGCGATTGCGCCTTTTACTGCGCAATTTAAGGTGGCGGATGAAGCCGTGGCCAGCAGCCACCGTTTGTATTTAGTGGACCCGCTCGGTCATTTTATGATGAGCTACCAAGCCAGTTTGCCCCTAGCAACGGTGCGTAAAGACGTCACGCGCTTATTGCGATTTTCATGGGCGGGCTAAGCATGCATTCAAGTTCTAACAGTTACCGTTATTTTAAAGGCTTAGTATTGGCCGCTACTTTATTGGCCCTGAGCGTGGTGGCACTGGGCGCTTACGTGCGCCTAACCGACGCCGGTTTGGGTTGCCCAGATTGGCCGGGTTGTTACGGCACTTTAACCGTGCCGGAAAGCGAAGCGGCCATACTCAAAGCACAAACGGCCTATCCGGACAGCGCCGTGGTGGTGGGCAAAGCCTGGCGAGAAATGGCGCACCGCTATGTGGCTGGCACCTTAGGCTTAATGGTGTTGGCGATTTTTGTGTTGGGCTGGAAAGCCCGCAGTGAAATTAAAAGCTCGCCTTACACCTCCAGCTTTTTACTGCTGTTGATAGGCTTTCAAGCCATGCTCGGCATGTGGACCGTGACCATGCTGCTTAAGCCGGCCATCGTCAGCGCGCACTTGTTGGGCGGCATGTCTACCCTAGCCTTGCTCACCTGGATTACCCATCGGCATTGGGGCTATTACTCAGACAGCATCCTGTCCTGCAATCGCATGCGCTTGGCCATACGCGTGGCTTTGGTATTAGTGTTTGTGCAAATCTTTTTAGGTGGCTGGACCAGCACCAACTACGCGGCCTTGGCCTGCACCGACTTTCCGACCTGCCACGGCGCTTGGTTGCCCGACATGGATTTTAGGGATGCCTTCCACATGGTACGCGAACTCGGTCTAAGCAAGGACGGCGGCGCGCTATCGTTGGCCTCTTTAACCGCCATCCAATGGACACACCGCGTCGGCGCTTTAATCAGCCTTATTTACTTAGGCGCAGTGGGATTAACTGCCTTAAAATACTGGCAGTTAAAACGCTGGAGCGTTTTATTGTTAGTGGCTTTATTGACCCAGATTATTTTAGGCATCAGCAATTTGCTGCTGCACCTGCCCTTGGTTTTGGCCGTGGCACACAACTTTACCGCCGGTCTATTGGTGATTATTTTAGTGGTGCTTAACTCCAAAATCAGCGGTGCTAAGGCGAGCTAATACTCGGCATTTTTAACGGATTTTTTAACGGCATGGGTCAGCCCTAACAGGCCCCATGCAAGGCGATGAGCAAACGATGACCAGCACTACTCAACCCAGGCAAACCTTAGGCGCAAGCTTTAAAAACTTCTTTTCGCTGTGCAAGCCAAGGGTAACTTCACTTATCGTGTTTACCGCGCTGATAGGCATGTTTATGGGCACACCCGGCATGGTGCCCTGGTCATTGTTGATTGCCACCACGCTGGGCATCGCCTTTGCCTCAGGCGCAGCGGCGGCATTCAACTGCTTAATTGAACACAAAATTGACGCCATCATGGCACGCACCCGCGGCCGCGCACTACCGACCGGCCAAGTGTCGTCTGGCCAAACCAGCATGTTTGCTACCATCTTGGGCGGTAGCGGCTTAGCCATTTTGTACTTCTTTGTGAACCCTCTCACCATGTGGCTGACCTTTGCCACCTTTGTCGGCTACGCGGTGGTCTACACGGTGCTTTTAAAACCGGCCACGCCGATGAACATCGTAATCGGTGGCGCATCCGGCGCCATGCCGCCGATACTAGGCTGGGCAGCCGTCAACAATGTAGTGTCCCCCGAATCGCTGATTATGTTTTTAATCATCTTCGTTTGGACACCGCCGCACTTCTGGGCCTTAGCCTTATACCGCCGTGAAGAATACGCCAAAGTCGGCATGCCCATGTTGCCGGTCACGCATGGCGAAGCATTCACCCTATTGCACATTTTGCTCTACACCATCATCTTGGTGGCCGTGGCATTGATGCCTTATGCCATGGGCATGAGCGGTTTAATTTACCTAGCTTCTTCCATCGTTTTAAATGCCATTTTTATGGCCTATGTGATCGGCTTATACCGTCGCTATTCGGATGATTTAGCCAAACGCACCTTCCGCTACTCCATCATTTATTTGACCCTGTTGTTTGCCGCTTTATTGGTCGATCATTACTGGTTTTTCTAAACCGTGATATTGGATTAAACCAGACTTAGTCATAAAAAAAGCCACTGACAACAGTGGCTTTTTTATTTCTTACTCTTGTCTTAGACGATGGCGGCACTCACTTTAGCGTTAAATTTACTGCGCGCTTGCCACAAGTCATAACTGGTTTGTTCTACCAACCAGACATCGGCACGCCCACCATTTTCCACACCCAGCCACTTTTCCAAACGCAAAGCCATCTCTGGCGAAATCGCCGCACGGCCATTTAGCACCCGCGATAATGACGGTCTAGCAACGCCTAATTGCAATGCAGCTTCTGTCACAGACAATCCTAAAGCTGGCAACACATCGTCTCTTAGTGTTACACCGGGGTGCGGTGGGTTGTGCATAATACTCATTACATTCTCTCCTAGTGGTAATCCTGATAATCAACCAAAATTGCATTTTCACCTTCAAACATAAAGGTCATGCGCCAGTTTCCATCAACCCATACCGCGTAATGCTGGTATAGCGCGCCTTCCAATGCATGCAATTTCCAACCGGGCACATTCATGTCCGCAACCGATACCGCAAGGTCTAAACGGTGCAGTTGACGGCTTAGCCTCAAGGCATGATGCGGCTGTATTCCCGCTTTACTGCCAGTCTCAAAAAAAGACTGCATGCCTTTATGTTTGAAGGTTTTTATCATGGCCAAGGAAGTGTAATGCGTAACGTTACAAATTGCAATGGCAGGATAAAAAAAGCCCCGACTCAAAGGGGATAGAGCCGGGGCAAACTGCCTTAATTAAGGCTTCCGCTCAGGGAGGGGAGCGGAACGCTAGTTAAATTTTCATTTAACTATCATGACCTGTCAGACTGAAGGCCATTTCGTTTGGTTCCGATTCATTTGTAACAGTTTGTATCGCCTTAACACCCCAACTTTATGCGCATCCCGTGCGATAATAATGCCATGGAAAATCAATCAACTTTACTCGCCGATCTGAATAACAAACAGTTAGAAGCGGTCACCCTGCCGCACCAATCTGCCTTGATATTGGCCGGCGCCGGCAGTGGTAAAACGCGGGTACTAACGGCGCGCATTGCTTGGTTGATACAAACCGGCCAAGTGTCCCCCACCGGTTTATTGGCGGTCACTTTTACCAACAAAGCCGCCAAAGAAATGCTCACACGCATCACCGCTTCCCTGCCGATTAACACGCGTGGCATGTGGGTAGGCACTTTTCACGGCTTGTGCAATCGCTTATTGCGCGCGCATCACCGCGAAGCCGGCTTACCTGCCAGCTTTCAAATTCTAGACATCGCCGATCAGTTGTCTGTCATCAAACGCTTGATGAAGCTGATGAATGTGGACGACGAAAAATACCCGCCCAAGCAAGTGCAAAACTTTATCAATGGTTGCAAAGACGAAGGCTTGCGCGCCAATAAAGTGGAAGCCTACGATGCGCACTCGCAAAAAATGCGCGAAATTTTTGAAGAATACGACAAGCAATGCCAGCGCGACGGCGTGGCCGATTTTGCTGAGCTGCTATTGCGTTGCTACGAGTTATTAGAGCGCGACGCCAACATTCGGCAACATTACCAAAGCCGCTTTAAGTACATCCTGGTCGATGAGTTTCAAGACACCAATCGATTGCAATACTTGTGGTTAAAACTGCTAACCGGCCCCGACAATTGCATGTTCGCGGTGGGCGACGACGACCAATCCATCTATGGCTTTCGCGGTGCCCGAGTGGGCAATATGCGCGACTTTGAAAAAGACTACGCCATACAGCACATTGTTAAACTGGAAGAAAATTACCGCTCACACAGCAATATCTTAGACGCAGCCAACGCGATCATTTCGCACAACAACAATCGCTTAGGCAAAAACCTCTGGACCTCGGCCGGCGCCGGCGAGCCGGTGCGCGTCTACGATGCATACAACGATAATGACGAAGCGCAATTCATCGTTGATGAAATTAAAATGCTGCATTGCGAGGGCACCTCCTTAGGCGAGATCGCCCTGCTGTACCGATCCAACGCGCAATCGCGTATCCTAGAGCACGCACTGTTTTCAGCCAACTTACCTTACCGCGTGTACGGCGGTTTACGCTTTTTTGAACGCGCGGAAATCAAACACGCCTTGGCTTACATGCGCTTAATTGCCAATGCCAACGATGACACAGCGCTGCTACGCGTGATTAACTTTCCAGCGCGCGGCATAGGTGCCCGCAGCTTAGAACAATTGCAGGAAAACGCACGGGCGGCCGACTGCAGCATCTGGCAAGCAGCCATTAACAAAGTCGGTAATGGCAAATTGGGCGCCAAAGGCATAGAGGGCTTTGTCGCTTTGATACGGCAAATGGTGGACCAAGCCTACGGCATCAGCTTGGCTGAACTGACTGAATTGGCCACCTCCATGTCTGGCTTAATGGCGCATTACGAAAATGACAAAGAAGGCGAAGACCGCATCGAAAACTTGAAAGAGTTGGTGACGGCGGCAGTGTCGTTTAGCAACCAAGACTTTGGCAACCACAACAATGTGGACGGCGAAACCGAGCAAGATTTGCTCACGCAGTTTTTAAGCCATGCCAGTTTAGAGGCCGGCGAACACCAAGCCGATGTCGGCAAAGAAGCCTTGCAGTTGATGACGGTGCACGCGTCCAAGGGCTTGGAATTTAAGGTGGTTTTTATCAGCGGCTTGGAAGAAGGCTTATGCCCACACGAACAAAGCATGTACGAAACCCAAGGCTTGGAAGAAGAGCGCCGCTTGATGTATGTGGCGGTCACCCGCGCGCGCCAACGCTTGTATTTAAGCCACGCGCAAAGCCGCATGTTGCATGGCAAGGTACGCTATGGCATCCCCTCACGGTTTTTGGAAGAAATTCCTGAGCAATTGCTTAAGCGCCTCAACAGCAAACCGGTGGCACGCTCCGGCAGCAACCGAGACTTTAATGCCATGCCGGCCATGATGAGCACGCAACAAAGTGCGAATCAGAAAAATGCCATGCCCTGGAAAATAGGCCAGCAAGTGGCCCATGCTAAATTTGGCAACGGCGTGGTGGTGAGTTACGAAGGCAATGCCAGCGACATGCGCGTGCAGGTGAATTTTGGCCACCAAGGCCTGAAGTGGCTGGCCATGGAGTTTGCTAAACTAACCCCGATATAAATTAAATACTTTAAGCAGCCGCGTCCAGCGCAAACACATCGACATAACTGGCATACAAGCTGGTCATCATGACCGGTACCACGATGAGCAAACCTAAGCCCAGCGGGATAATGGCCAACAGCAACAAGCCAGTAAAAATCAGCCCGTACAAGAAGAATGGCAACAGGTTATTTACGCAAGCCATAAAGCTTAATTTCATGGCTTGGCCAGCCGTCAAATTATGCAAGCCTGCCAACAAAGGCGCGTACCAATACGCCATCAATATCGGCACTATCAACAGCATGGCGAATAACAATGGCTTAAGCAAAGCATCGGTTTGATCTGGCGTTAGGTTTTGTTCTAACTTGATGGCGGCAATGGTGGCGCTGTCCATGTTTAAAACCACCATGACGGCCACGACCAATAAGCAGGCCATGTAAATGCCGCCAACAGCGATTAGTTGTGCGGTGTTTTTCTTAAAGCCTTCAAACAAATGGTTGATTTCTAGATCTTGCTGATGGGCCACGGCTCGGCTACCCCACATCATGCCGGCAGCAAATACCGGCGCCAATAAGGTGGTTAACACCGAACCAAACAGCGGGATCAAGGAGATAGGCAAAATAATGGCCAAATAAATCACCCAGAGGATGATCCACATGGCCGGGTTGGCTCTAAACAATTGAAAACCGCTGACTGCCCATGCCCAAGCATGGCTGGCTGGCACTTGTCTAAACTGCGGGTTGGGGATGGGGCTGTCGGTGCTCATGGCGGCTTATCCTAGCGTGCGTAAGGTGAGTATGCGTTGAAAGTGATCGGGGTCTTTGGCGTGGGTTAATTCGCCGGCTTGCGGGTAGATTTTATCGTGCAAACGTGACAACCAAAAGCGCAAAGCTGCCATGCGTAACAGGCTAGGCCAAGCCGCTTGCTCGGCAGCGCTGAAAGGGCGAACCGCGTGATAAGCATTGAGCATGGCGCTTAACCTTGCTTGATCAAAACGGCCGTCGGCCTCTACACACCAATCGTTAACGGCGATGGCCAAATCGTAGGCCAGTACATCGTGGCAAGCGTAGTAAAAATCAATCAAGCCACCAATTTCATCGCCATCAAACAACACATTATCACGGAATAAATCGGCATGTATCACGCCGCTAGGCAAGGCGGATAGATCGAATGTTGCTTGAAACGCTAGGGTGTCACTTAATAAGGTTTGCTCGGCCGCGCTTAAATGCGGCATGACCAAGGCGGCCGTTTTTATGCGCCAATCGGCACCACGCGAGTTGTGGCTATTGTGGTGATTGGGCTGCAAATCAAAAGATAAACTGGCGACGTGCATCTGCGCCAACACGCGGCCAACGGCAGCGCATTGCGCGACATTGGGCTGTGTTACATCTTGCCCCTTCAAACAACTGATCAACACCGCTGGCTTGCCGTTTAGGCTATGCAAACTGTTGCCGGCTTTGTCTGCAATTGGCTTAGGGCAAGGTATGCCGTGGGCAGCCAAGTGGCTCATCAAATCAATAAAATACGGCAGCTCGTCCAAGCTGTTGTGCTCAAACAAAGTCAGCACGTATTTGTTTTGACTGGTGGTGACAAAGTAATTGGTGTTGGTGATGCCAGACGCTATGCCTTTTAACTCCAGCAGCTCGCCGATAGCGTAGTCTTTAAGCCAAGCTTGCAATTGGGGGAAACTGACTGAGGTAAATACCGACATAAATTAAGCGATTGAGTAATGTGTGTGAGCGTAAAACGGACCATCAAAAAGGCCGGCTCGCGCCAGCCTATCGTGCATGTATTTTAAAATCGGAATATCGTCCACTTAGGGATGCTCATGGGCTGCACTGGGCCATTGTTGAGCCAAGCACCGTCCTGGTCTTCCTTGTGCAAATAATAGGGTATGCCGTTCGCCGGGGTAATTTTCATCATGTAAAGTTGCCCACCAATGCGGTATTCCTCTATGGTTTCTTCGCCTTTTTTAATGATGGTAATTTGCGGCTCATCGGCATTTTCTTCGTTGCTGATGGCCGGTGGCGGCAATTCTTCTAAGGTTTCCAAATCGGGCAGTGGCGTTTTGTTGTCAGCCGCAGCCAAAGGCAGGGCCACGAGCGCTAGCAAGACCGCTAAACTAATATGGATTTTTCGCATCACTGACACTCGCTCTCTTTTTGTATTGTATGGATAACAACGGGGTTATTTTAACAAATTACCTGCGCCTAGTCTTACATAGATTGCAAATAAAGGCTTATAAATAAAGCTGTACGCGCTCTTCTTCGGCGGACAATTTAAAGCCACGGTCTTGGTAATGTTTGAAGATAGCCTCAACAATTTTAGCCGGCTCGTCGATGACTTGGATTAAATCGAGGTCTTCCACCGCAATCATTTTCTCATTAACCAAGGTGGTTTTTATCCAATCCAACAAACCGCGCCAAAACGGTTCGCACACCAAAATAATCGGAATCTTGATGGTTTTGCCGGTTTGCACCAAGGTCACCGCCTCCATCACTTCGTCCAAGGTGCCAAAGCCACCTGGCATGACGACATAGGCACTGGCGTATTTAACAAACATGACTTTACGCATGAAAAAATGTTTGAAGTTTTGGCTGATGTCTTGGTAGGGGTTGCGGATTTGTTCGTGTGGCAATTCAATGTTCAAGCCTACGCTAGGCGATGGGCCCGGGTGAGCGCCTTTGTTAGCGGCCTCCATAATGCCAGGCCCGCCACCGGATATGACGCTAAACCCAGACTCACTTAACAGCCTTGCAAGCTCTACGGTTAGCTTATAATACGGGTGGTCTACCGGCGTGCGCGCACTGCCAAAAATGGACACGGCTGGCGTGATGGCTTTGAGGCGCTCGGTGGCCTCGACGAATTCTGCCATAATCTCAAACGCGCGCCACGACTCTTGTCCAGTGTGATGCAGGCCCGGCATTTCCGGGTCACAGAGGTTAGGGACTTTTTGCGATTTTTTTGTCACAGTCATGTTCTGGCACCTAAGTAATAATTGAAAGCGCTACTTTATGAAAACATTGTTATTGGTTGATGGCTCATCCTACCTGTATCGGGCCTTTCACGCTATGCCTGACTTACGCAACAGTCAAAACGAACCGACCGGTGCCATCCAAGGCGTGTTGAACATGCTGCGCCGTTTACATAAAGATTACCCCTCGGATTATAGCGCGTGTGTTTTCGATGCAAAAGGCAAAACCTTTCGCGACGACATTTACCCTGAGTACAAAGCCAACCGCGCCTCCATGCCAGACGAGCTGCGCGCGCAAATAGAGCCCTTGCACGAAGCGATCAAGGCCATGGGCTGGCCCTTAATCATGGAGAGCGGCGTAGAGGCCGACGACGTGATAGGCGCACTGGCCAAACAAGCCGAACGCGAAGGCGTGCGGGTCATCATTTCCACCGGCGATAAAGACATCTCACAATTGGTCAATGAACACATCACCGTGGTCAATACCATGCGCGATGCATTTAGGCGGGTGGACGATGTGCTGGACATCGCCGGCGTGGAAAAGAAATTTGGCATACCACCGCGCTTAATCATTGATTACTTAGTGTTGATAGGCGACACCTCAGACAACGTGCCTGGCGTGGAAAAAGTCGGCCCCAAAACGGCGGTGAAGTGGTTGCTGGAATACGGTAGCTTGGACAACATCGTGGCCAATGCCGACAAAATAACTGGCGTGGTCGGCGAGAATTTGCGCAAGGCCTTGCCGTGGTTGCCCACCGCGCGCGAACTCATCACCATACGCTGCGATGTCGGCATACAAGAAAACTTGAGCGACCTGGCACCGCAAGCCATGGACAAGGCAAAGTTGGCCGAGCTGTTTGAACGCTTCGAATTTAAAAGCTGGCGCCGTGAATTGGATGGCATGAGCGATCAGCAAGCACCCAGCAGCCCTAAGCCCATGCCTACTAGCAGCAGCGTGCAAAGCACAGACACGCTGGACATGTTTGCCGTGGTGCAGCACACACCCAATACCAGCCGTCAGTATGAAACCATTTTAAGTACGACGCAGCTGGATAACTGGCTGGCTAAATTGCAAACGGCCGAGCTGATGTGTTTTGACAGCGAAACCACCTCGCTAGACCCCATGACGGCAAAAATCGTCGGCTTGTCGTTTAGCGTGGAAGCCGGCAGCGCGGCGTATTTACCGCTGATGCACGATTATTTCGACGCGCCTGTGCAGCTGAATTTTGCCGAATGCTTAGCCAAAATTAAACCGGTGTTGGAAAACCCCGCCATTAAAAAAGTCGGGCAAAATTTAAAATACGATCAGCATGTGCTGGCCAACCACGGCATAGAAATTAAGGGCATCGCTCACGATACTTTGTTGCAGTCCTATGTATTTGAATCGCACAAAAGCCACGGCATGGATGCCTTAAGTGAGCGGCATTTGGGTTTAAAAACCATCAGCTTTGAAGAGGTAGCCGGCAAAGGCGCCAAGCAAGTCACCTTTAACCAGGTGACGGTGGAAACCGCGGCCGAGTATGCGGCAGAAGATGCCGACATCACCTTGCAACTGCATCAAGCCATGTACCCAAACATTGCCGCAGACAGCAAACTGGACTACATCTACAGCCACATAGAAATGCCCAGCTCACAAGTGCTGTTTAACATAGAGCGCAACGGTGTGCTGATAGACAGGGCCATGCTGGCCAGTCAAAGCAATGAAATTGGCGGCAAACTAATAGAACTGGAAAACCAGGCCTACGCACTGGCCGGTCAACCGTTTAATTTAGCCTCACCCAAACAATTGCAAGAAATCTTGTTTGATAAATTGGGCATCAAACCCACCAAGAAAACCCCGTCTGGTGCCCCGTCCACTGACGAAGACGTATTGCAAGAATTGGCCTTGGACCATCCCTTGCCTAAGGTCTTACTGGAATACCGTGGTTTGGCCAAATTAAAATCCACCTACACCGATAAATTGCCGCGCATGATTAATGCCAGCACTGGCCGTGTGCACACCAGCTACAATCAAGCAGTGGCCATCACTGGGCGCTTGGCCAGCTCAGACCCTAACTTGCAAAACATACCGGTGCGTTCAGCCGAAGGCAGGCGCATACGCGAAGCGTTTATTGCAGCGCCGGGCAGCGTGATCGTGTCGGCCGACTATTCACAAATCGAGCTGCGCATCATGGCGCATTTATCGCAAGATGCCGGCATGCTCAAAGCGTTTGCCAATAACGAAGACATCCACCGTCACACCGCGGCCGAGATTTTTGGCGTGGACTTAGACGCCGTCGATAGCGAGCAACGCCGCTACGCCAAGGTGATTAACTTCGGCTTGATTTATGGCATGAGCGCCTTTGGTTTAGCGCAAAACCTAAACATCGATCGCGCATCGGCACAAAGCTACATAGAACGCTATTTCGCACGCTACCCTGGGGTACGCGACTACATGCAAAGCACGCGTGACATGGCCAAGCAACGTGGCTACGTAGAAACCTATTTCGGCCGACGCTTATGGGTGCCGGAAATCAACAGCCCGAATGGCATGCGCCGCGCTGGTGCGGAACGGGCAGCGATTAATGCACCCATGCAAGGCACGGCGGCGGATTTAATCAAGCTGGCGATGATCGCCGTGGACAACTGGCTACAATCCAGCAAGCTAGAAAGCAAATTGATCATGCAAGTGCACGATGAGCTGGTGCTGGAAGTGCCTGAGCACGAATTGGCTATGGTTAAGCCCAAACTCGCCGAACTCATGCAACAAGTAGCCACCTTGGATGTGCCCTTGCTGGCCGAGGTTGGCGTGGGCAAGAACTGGGAAAGCGCGCATTAAAAACATTTCACCACAGAGGCACGGAGACACAGAGAACAACATAAAAAATCAGCCATTTATACACCACATTCGTGGTATTCATTGCGGCATGGCATGCGCTCTTACCTTAAAGATAGCATTACATTGAATTTGATTTTCTCTGTGTCTCCGTGCCTCTGTGGTGAATAGATTTTTTTAATTTAAAAATAAAAAAAGGCGATGCAATGCATCGCCTTTTTTAGTATTGACGGCTTATAGCCAGTACACGAACACGAATAGACCTAACCAAACCACGTCCACAAAGTGCCAATACCAAGCCACGCCTTCGAAACCAAAATGGTGCTCAGGAGTGAAGTGGCCTTTAATGCAACGCAATAAGATCACGATCAACATAATGGTACCCAACATCACATGGAAGCCGTGGAAGCCAGTCAACATGAAGAAACTAGCGCCGTAGGCACCAGAAGCCAAGGTTAAACCCATTTCAGTGTAGGCTTCATGGTATTCCATCGCTTGGCATGCCAAGAAAGCGATACCCAGTAACACGGTTAATGCCATGCCTGCTATCAATTGTTTACGGTTATTTTTAATCAAACCCCAATGGGCCCAAGTAATGGTGGCACCAGAGCTTAACAACAAGGCGGTATTGATCGCTGGCAAACCCCATGCGCCCATAGGGTGCAATGGACCCGGTTTGAATTCACCGCTTACGGTTAAACCGCCTGGGCCTGTGGATGGCCATGAACCCAAGAAATCTTTGTACGGGGTGATGTCTAAATCGTAGCCGCTTAATTCTGGGACGGACAAGACACGCATGTAGAACAGTGCGCCAAAGAAAGCCGCGAAGAAGGCAACCTCAGAGCAAATAAACACGATCATGCCGATACGGAAGGATTTATCTTCCCATTTTTTAAATTGGCCGGTGATGCTTTCTGTAATGATGGATCCCATCCATTTAAATACCATGAATAAAATCAGCGCAAAACCTAAAATCATCATCCACTTGCCTGGCGCTTGCAGATACGCCAAGTCTTTGTTTTTATCGGTCGCCACGCTAAAGATAAAACCCGAGGCTAGCGACAGCAAGCCCATGGATATAATCGCTGGGTAAATACTACCGTGCGGTACGTAATACTGATTGTTAGAATGTGTCGCCATGCAATAACTCCCGTGCATCTTTTATAGTTTAAATTCAAACAGCGAAATTGCCGCCATCTCCTCGCCTTCTACTACTAACCACTTAAGCCTACTTAGCCGCATCCACCGATGGATAGAATGCATACGACAAGGTCATGTCAGACACATCCTTAGGCAATTGTGGGCTTACAAAAAACCGCAAGGGCATTTCTTTTTCTTCACCCGGCTTGAGCGCCTGATTCACAAAACAAAAACACTCTATCTTCTTAAGGTTAGCCGCCGCTATACCTGGAGTAATGCTTGGTATTGCGCGTCCAACCACCACTTGATTGGTGGTATTTTTTGCTACAAAAACAACCGTTTCTATCTGACCTGGGTGCATCTTAATGCTGCTTTGTTTAGGGTAAAAATTCCAACCCAAACCCGGCATCACGTTGGTGGTAAATTGCACTGTCACCCAACGACTGTTGTCTACTTTTGCTTCTGCCAGCACCGCTGCAGAATTTTTAGTTTTGCCATTCAGGCCGGTCATTTCGCATAACACGTCGTAAATCGGCACCAAGGCAAAGGCAAACAACAATGACCCTAAAAGCATCCAAAGGAGCTTGCGTACTAAAACTTTATTCTTTAAATCCAGTTGCTGTTTTTGCGATAGCGGTTCGCTGTTTTTTACTTTTGCCATATCACAAACATCGATACTACATAACAAATTAAGGCCAGCCCGCCGAGCACCATGGCGATACGCTTATTGCTTAATTTTTTGTCTGCGGCTTGCTTAGTCGCGGCTTGCTTAGTCATAGTATTCCAATATAAAACTCGGCTTGATGATCAAGCCGAGTTGGTGTGCTTACTTAACGGTAGGTTGCTCAGTAAAGCTATGGTATGGCGGAGGTGAAGGCAATGTCCACTCCAAACCTTGCGCGCCTTCCCATACTTGATTGGTGGCTTTTTTGCCGCCTTTAATGCAGCTCACTACGTTATAAACAAATAACAGTTGTGACAAGCCCAAGACGAACGCTGCAACGGATGAAATCATGTTGAATTCAGCAAATTGCAATGCATAGTCAGGAATACGACGAGGCATACCAGCTAAACCTAAGAAGAACTGAGGAATAAAGGTTAGGTTGAATGAGATGGCAGTTAACCAGAAATGCAACTTACCTAATTTCTCGTTGTACATATGACCGGTCATTTTTGGTAACCAGAAATACACACCGGCCATGATACCCATGATGCCGCCGGCAAATAAGGTGTAGTGGAAGTGCGCTACCACGAAATAGCTGTTGTGGTATTGCGCATCAGCGGCAACGTCTGCCAACACTAAACCGGTTAAACCGCCGATACCGAATAAGATGATCCAACCCACGGTAAACAACATCGGTGTTTCAAAGCTCATGGAGCCTTTCCACATGGTTTTAATCCAGCAGAAGAACATCACGGCCAATGGTAATGAAATGGCCATGGTGCTGTACATGAAGTACAACAAGGCTGGCACTGGCATACCTGAGGTAAAGAAGTGGTGAGCCCAAACGACCACAGACAAGGCACCAATCGCCCAGAATGAGTACACTTGTGCTTTATAACCGTACATTGGTTTGCGTGAGAATGTTTCTAAGATTTGTGGAATGAAGCCCCAAACCGGTAATAACAAAATATACACTTCAGGGTGACCGAAGAACCAGAACAAATGTTGGAACATCACTGGGTCACCACCACCGGCCGCATCAAAGAAGTGCGTACCGAAGTGACGGTCTGTTAGCAACATGGTCACGGCACCAGCTAACACAGGAATGGTGGCCACTAACAAGAAAGCCGTAATTAACCAACCCCAAGCGAACAATGGCATTTTCATCAATGTCATGCCAGGCGCGCGCATGTTGAACAAGGTGACGATGATGTTGATAGAACCCAATACAGAAGACACACCCAACAAATGCACCGCAAAAATCGCGAAGTCAACGCCAATGCCACCTTGTATAGATAACGGTGGGTAGAAGGTCCAACCGGTAGCTAATGCGCCATCACCGATGCCGAACAAAGCCAAGGTGAACGGTAGGGTTAGCAAAATAGCAGAAGGTGGCAATAACCAGAAACCCCAGTTATTCAAACGCGGTAAGGCCATGTCTGGCGCACCGATTTGCAATGGGATCATCCAGTTAGCGAAACCAGTAGCCGCTGGCATAAGCGCCGCGAAAATCATGATCAGCGCATGCACGCCGATTAATTGGTTAAAAAACTCTGGGTTAACCAATTGCAGACCCGGCTGGAATAACTCAGCACGGATGCCTAAAATCATGGCACCGCCAACAAAGAACATAATTAGGGAAAACGTTAAATACATTGTCCCGATGTCTTTATGGTTAGTAGTGGTTAACCAACGCATGATCCCCGTTGGGTGTTCAGCGTGATCATCATGATGCGCTACTGTTGTTGTACTCATTACCTTCTCCTGATTACTCAAACAAAATATTAACTAATGACTGTTATTGACGTGCGGCTTTGACTTGCGCGGGTTGCAACACATCACCGACGCTGTTACCTAAAGCATTTCTTTCATAGGTAATCACGGCTGCAATTTCAGTATCATTAAGCAAGGCCTTCCAACCTGGCATCACACGAATACCGTTTAACACGCGGTCTAAATGGCCGTCTTTTAAGTATTTACCGTCTGCATCAAAGATAGGGCCAGTGGCAATTTTACTGCCGGTCAAGGCTGGGAATGCTGGCGGTAAGCCGGCACCAGACACTTGGTGGCAAACGGCACAGTTTTTCTCGTACACGCCTTTGCCTTCAGCGACCAATTCGTCTTTAGTCCATTCTTTATCGGCACCGGCAGAAGCCTTAGCCATTTCTTCTTTCTTCGCCACTACCCAGGCTTTGTATTCTTCCATAGGCAAGGCATCAACCACTACAGGCATGTAGCCATGGCCTTTACCGCACAGCTCTTTACATTGACCGCGATAAGTCCCGGCTTTATCCACTTGCACCCATGTTTCACGCAAGAAACCAGGCACAGCCAAGCGTGATGAACCAAATTGTGGCACCCACCAGTTATGCATCACGTCGGTGGCCGTCATTAAAATGCGGACTTTCTCACCCACTGGCAACACTAAACGGTTATCCACTTCTAACAAATATTGCTCGTCTTTCTTACCCTCAAAGCCCATATCCGTTTGTTCTTTAGGCGTAGACAAGTTGCTGACAAATTTAATGCCCTTGGCATCACCATCCATGTACTCATATTGCCAGCGCCATTGTGAACCGGTCACTTTAACCACCATGGTGGCTTTATCGCGGGTGTCTTCCATCATCACCACGCTGTGATATGCCGGTATGCCCATGATGACAAAGTCAATCAGCAGCAAAATAGCAAACGGCACCAGTGTCCAAAAAATTTCCATCGCAGTGGATGGCGCCTTATCCTTAACCGGTTTGAAATTTTTACTTTTTCTATGAGAAAAAATAGAGTAAATCATGATGGCCAACACAACAAAGAAAATCACCATGGTGATCAACATAAACTTGTTGTGCACATGCAATGTGTCTAAAGCCATAGGCGTTACAGGCTCTGGAAAATTCCAAGCATAATCCGCATGCGCAGCAAGGGATGCCAGCATGGTCGATAACGCTAAACTAATTTTTGTAAAACCTCGCATAAAACTCACTCCAAAACTAAATTAATTAATAATTTTTAATTTTTGCCTGAGGTCCCGCGCCAATTGGCTGCGCTGCTCATCGTTTATAAAATTTCGACCAAACTCCACTTCATTCCCGTGTGAACTTATAAAAAGCCCACACTTACCATTACTGCCTTTAATCATCGCCACATCGCGCACATTGACTTGCGCCCAGTAACGCTGAAAAACCGTTGTCGTTATTTCTTTGACGTTTCTTTTTTCTACAACTATGCGTTCGTTTTCTATCGTAATGCTATCGAAATCGTCCGCATGCAAATAAATGCTATAGAAGGCGTAAGCAAAGGCCAAAATTTCCAGGCCGGCAAACGGCAACACCAACCACGCACCTATGTGCAAAAAACCCAATGCCACCACCAAGGCTATGCCAGCCAATACTGCCAGCAACTTAACACTGTCCTTTACAGACAATGAATTATTGGGCCTTGCTATAATCTTGTAACCCAAATCTGCTACTGCCATACACGGCCCTTAATCAAAAAAACTTAAGCCCTTACTTAAAATCCCAAAGAATTTAAGTTGAAAATAGCCAGCAAACCATGCTGTTTTTTTGAACTTTTCGTAGCACGATTTAACATGCGACAATTTGACGCAACGCAAAAATAGCACGAAAAAAGATTTGGCTCAAGGTAATTGTTACATTTTCGTAACAATTAAATCACACAATTGGCGTATAAGCTAAGCGGGCGTTTTGTCTGCGGACTTTTGACTTATAAGGTCGAATATGCCACTATCCAACCATACCAACACGCAACCATAGCACCCTCACAAACGGGGCTTAGGCTTTATCATCAAGCAATAAATTTAGGTAAACAAACACCCAATAATTAGCATGCAAGCACCCCTACCCTTCAACACATACAGCGTAATCCATGGCAACGGCTGCAAAAAATAAGAAACCAGCTAAGCCGGCATCCAACACCTTATATGACATCGTCATCATAGGCGCTGGTCCTAGCGGCCTGTCCGCTGCCGTGCGCGCCAGCGAACAAGGCTTGGCTTACCTGTTATTAGAAGCCGAACAAGCACCGGCCAATACCGTGCGTAATTACCAGCGCGGCAAATTGGTGATGTCGGAACCACGCGGCTTACCCTTGCGCAGTGCATTGCCTTTCACTGCGTCCTCGCGCGAATCTGTATTGCAGACCTGGGAACAAACCATGGCCGAGCACCAAGTGAATATTCGCTATGGGGCTAAAGCCGTGGGCATACAGCAACAAGCCGATGGATTATTAGTGGCGCTAGAGGACGGTAGCAGCCTCCGCACTAAAAATGCTGTGCTGGCCATGGGCGTACAAGGCAATTTGCGCAAACTGGACATTCCGGGCGGCGATTTACCGCAAATTCAATACCAATTGGATGACCCCGATGCCTACCAAAATGAAACCATCGTGGTCATTGGTGGTGGCGACAGCGGTGTGGAAAACGCCATCGCTTTATCGGCGCGTAACCAACTCATCATTCTCAATCGCGCGGAAGACTTCAGTAATTGTAAGGAAACCAACCTTAGTCAATTAACCGAAGCAAAAAAACGCGGGGTGTTGGACTGGCTGTTAGAAACCAAACCGCAATCCATAGAAGCGAATGCCAAAGGCGACTTTCCCATTACCGTGTTCGCCAACACCGCCAATGGGGTAGAGCGCATACCCTGCCACCGCGTGATTGCGCGTTTGGGTGCGCTATCGCCACGCCCCTTGCTAGAAAGCTTTGGCGTGGGCTTCTCCACCCCAGATTTATATGCCCTACCGCAATTGTCGTCACACTACGAATCCAGCGTACCCGGCTTATACGTGATAGGAGCTTTAGCCGGTTACCCACTGATCAAGCAAGGCATCAATCAAGGCTATGAGGTTGTAGAGCATATTTTAGGCAACCCAGTTGAGCCGGCCGACAACCAATTATTGCGTGAGAAATTTGCCAGCTTCTGCACCGACCGTGGCATAGACGATGTCTTGGAAAAAATACGCAAAAGCGTGCCTTTACTGGCCATGCTCAGCACCTTGCAACTGCGTGAGCTGGTCTTAGAAAGCAATATATTATTGCCGCAAGCCGGCGACGTGATTTTCAAGCGCAACGATTACAGCACCACCTTCTTTTTTATTATTGAAGGTGAATTAGACATACTGATAGACGATGACGATGTGCCCGATGGCAAGCTCATAGCCGGTGAATTCTTTGGCGAGTTGGCCTTAGTCTCTGGCCGACGTCGGGCTGGCACCGTGCGTGCTACGCAAGCTTGCGTGCTGATAGAAACACCAAGACGGGTGATGCAGAAGCTGATTGATTCTGTGCAATCCATGCGCCGCATCTTAAATGAGGTGGCGATTAAAACCATCATCCACCTTTGCATAGGCTTATCACTTAGCGAAGAAGATTTAAACGATGTGGCCAATAATGCCACCTTGAAAAACTACGCAGCAGGCGAGGAGTTATTCCACGAAGGCGACGAAGCAGATGGCCTCTACCTCATCCAAAGTGGCTCGGTAACCGTTTCACACATGATAGGCGGTCGCGAAGTGGTGCTGTTCTATGTGGCGGCTGGCCACTATGTGGGCGAAATGTCTTTGGTTTCGGGCGAGCCACGCTATGCCACGGTGCGCGCTGCGATAGCCACGGAAGCGGTGTTTATTGAAGCCGGCCGCATGCGCGACATCATTGCGCGCAACCCAGAAATACGCGGTGAATTGGATGCGCGCTATTTGCAGCATTTACAAGACCAAGAAAATCGCCAGCGCATGGAGACGGCATTTGAAAGCAACCAGGTCACGGGCAAGCAATCCAGCCCATCCAACTTAATTTCCTTTTTAATTCAACAAGGCGTGGGCGAAGCCACCGACGTGTTGCTGATCGACGAATCTTTGTGCGTGCGTTGCAACCATTGCGAGCAAGCCTGTGCCGACACGCACGGCGGTGCCACCCGCCTAGACCGCGACGCAGGGCCTATTTTTGCCAACATCCGCGTGCCCACTTCCTGCCGCCATTGCGAGCACCCGCACTGCATGAAAGACTGCCCACCGGATGCCATACACCGTGCACCGCATGGCGAAGTCTACATCGATGACAGCTGCATAGGCTGCGGCAATTGCCAAGAAAACTGCCCGTACGACGTGATACAAATGTCGGTGATACACGAGCAAAAAGAACGCAGCATCCTGCAAATGCTGTTAGGCATCAAACCCAAAGAGCTACCGGTCAAAGACGGCGCCAAGGTAGCGGTAAAATGCGACATGTGCAAAGACATCAGCGGCGGCCCAGTGTGCGTGCGTGCGTGCCCAGTGGGTGCAGCCCTACGGGTAAACCCGGAAGCCTTGTTAAGCTATGCCGGCGGCGCAGGTGGCGAGGCCAAGCTAATGAATGACGATGAGGATTAAAGCTTAAGCCATGCAACACAGCAACATTTTCGATTACAAAAGATACCGCTACTTCAAACTAGCCGTGGTGATGATTTTGCTCGCCTTCGCCGCTTTTCTCGTCTTTGAACCCGCGGTTGGTCATTACGGTGGCAGCTGGCTAGGTTACACCTTAGGCACCATCTCAGCGGCCTTGGTATTCTGGATGGCCTGGTATGGTATACGCAAACGCCGTTATCGCAGCAGCGGCACCACCCAAGCCTGGTTATCAGCGCACATCTATTTAGGCACGGCCTTGACCTTTATTGCCACCTTACACAGCGGTTTTCACTACGGTTTAAACATACACACGGTGACCTACGGCCTATTATTAATCGTCGTGGTGAGTGGCTTTTTTGGCAACTACGCTTACATGATTTACCCGCGTTTAATGACAGAAAACATGGGCGAGGACAATTTAGACGGTTTGCTACTGCGCATTGCCGAATCCGATAAAATGGCGCGGCAAATTGCCATGGTGATGCCAGACGACATCAATAAAACGGTGATGCGCGCCTGCCGCGAAACATCCATAGGCATAGGCTTGTTAGAACAACTTCGCGGCTTTCAACCAGACTGCCCAACGGCCTTGGCCGTGCAAGAATTAACCGTGCTTGGCCAAGATTTGCCGCCAGACCAGCGTAAACTTTACCGCGATTTATATTCCATTATGGTGCGCCGCGAATCCTTGGTAAAACGCGCTAGGCAAGATTTGATGTACCGAGCGCGCATGGGCTTTTGGCTGTACTTTCACGTGCCGTTTGGCGTCGCATTATTGATGGCCATGATCGCCCATGTGCTTGCGGTCTTTTTTTATTGGTAAGCGATTTAACCCACCATGATCAATTGCTTGTTAATTAAAATTTCCCACAGTACACGCGGCGTGCTATCACGCAGCTACCGCACTTTAACGTCCGAAGAAATCAGCATAGGCCGCGGCGCCGAATGCACCATCCATCTGTTAGACCCCCGCTTGGCGATGCACCATGCCGTCATCAAACGCCTAGATGACGGTCAACTTTACCTAGTGGCCCTCAATGGCGAATTGGCGGTCGATGGCGTGGTGCAACAACACATAGAATTAAGCCACGGCAAACTCGTCAGCATAGGCCCCTACCAATTAAAAGTTGAACCGGCACCTCCCGATGTGAACATCGCCGTGTCTTTATTGTTGCTGCAACGACTACCGGATGATTTTCAAGATTTAAAATTACGCACCCATGAACCCTTGCACGGCGCGGCCAGTTTCAAACGGCGCATGGCATTGTGGATGGCAGCCTTCATTGCCTTGGTTTTTATCGCCCTGCCCTTGGCGCAAAACCTCATCCCATCGCTAAACAAAACCATGGCGCAATTACCGCTAGGCTTTGACCGCGTTTGGAGCCCGGGCCATCTCTCAAATGCGCATTTGCATTTTGCTTCGCAATGTTTTAATTGCCATGAAAAATTAACCCAACAGGTTAAGGATCAGGCCTGCCTGAAATGCCATCAAAACACCGCTGCACACATCGCCGATGCCGCCTTACAAAAACGCGTGTTCAACAGTAGCGGCCGTTTGGCTGATGGCGTGCGCTGTGCAGAGTGCCATAGAGAACACAAAGCGCCGCATCCGCTGGCCAAACAAGACAACAACAATTGCGTCAAATGCCATGCGGACATCAAGCAAGTGGATGCAAAATCTGCCTTGTCGAATGTCAAAGATTTTGACCGCAGCCACCCAGACTTTAAACTCAGCTTTATTCGTGAGAACAATGAACAGCCTGGGACGACTAGCATAGAGCGCATACCCCAAAGTGAGGGTGCGCGTTTAGTGGAGCATTCCGGCTTGAAATTCCCGCACTCCCAACACGTGGGTCTAGTGCAAGGACCCAACGGCGTCATGGACATTCGTGAATTGAGTTGCAGCGATTGCCACCAAGGCGAGGGCAAAGACATGCGCATACAGCCGGTTGATTTCAAGCGCGACTGCCAACTGTGCCATGCCAACCAATTGCAATTAGGCTTGGGCAAACAAAGCTTTAATGTACCGCATGGCGACGAAGAAACGGTCATGAACGCCCTCAAGGCCAAGGCGCCTAAAGAGCAAACCCGTTATGCCACCTCACTCAAAGAAAACGGCTGTGCCTATTGCCACGAAATCCAAGCCAGCCATAAAGATGACAGCGTGCCATGGCGTGTTAAAAAAATCAGCATCAACCAAGATTGGTTTAGCAAAGCGCAGTTTAATCATGCCTCGCACCGCACGCAAAAATGCGTAGCCTGCCATCAGGTGGAGCAATCTGAAAGCAGCGCCGACGTGGCCATGCCGGACAGAAAATCCTGTTTACGCTGCCATTCTGGCAACAGCCCTAAACCCAAACGGATTGCCAGCAGCTGCATGTCTTGCCACGCTTTTCATAATGCGCATTTAGCTACCCAGCAAAAATAAGCGGCTTATTCATGCCGTTTCACCCAAATCCAAATTGCGTCTGTGGTGGCAGGTGTAACCATCGGGAAAGTGCATGATGTATTTCTGGTGTTTTTCTTCCGCCAGGTAGAAGGCCTGAAATGGTTCCAGCTTGGTCACCACCGGCATGCCCCATTGGCCAGAAGCATTGACGCTGGCGATGACTTGTTCGGCCATGACTTTTTGCTCGTCGTTGGCGTAAAAGATTGCGGAACGGTATTGCGTGCCTATGTCGTTACCCTGTTGATTGGGTTTGGTCGGGTTGTGTAGCCGAAAGAATTCAAACAGCAGGTGTTTTAAGCTCACCTTATCCGCATCAAACTCGACCATCAATGTTTCGGCATGGCCAGTGGTACCGGTAGTCACTTCACGGTAAGCCACATTGGCGATGTGTCCCCCGGAAAAGCCCACTTTGGTAGCGACAACGCCGGGCATGTGCCTAAATAATTCTTCCATGCCCCAATAACAACCGCCGGCCAAGTGTATTTTTTGTAAATTTTTCATGATGGCTCTGAGTGTTTTACTAAGAAATTGTTCAAATGACTAAACCTTTTTCTAGATTTAGGCTTAGACCGTTGAGACCTCTACTTTAATGTAAGAGTAAAATTCTAGTATTTAATTTTTTAAAGCCTACAATTTAAGCCAGTTAGAAATTAACCATAGGAAATCCATGCAATACCGTCAGCTCCCCAATACCGATTTAAATGTGTCTGCTGTCTGCTTGGGCACCATGACTTATGGTGATCAAAACACCCAAGCCCAAGCGTTTAATCAGCTCGACTATGCCGTGGCAAACGGAATTAATTTTATTGATACGGCTGAGATGTACCCTGTGCCGCCTAAAGCTGAAACTTATACGCGCACAGAAACCATCATTGGCCATTGGCTTAAAAACCAACAGCGCGACAAAATTGTATTGGGTGGCAAAGTGGCCGGCCCAAGACGTGGAATGGATTGGATACGCGGTGGCCCACCCTGTTTGGATCGAGCCAATATTCGTGCCGCCATTGAAGGTTCGCTCAAGCGCATGCAAACCGATTACATCGACGTTTACCAATTGCACTGGCCTGAGCGTAATGTGCCTATGTTTGGGCAATACCTATTCGACCCCGCCAATGAATACGTGTCCGGCCTATACCAAGAAGGCGAACGCAAGGCTTGGGTGTCTATACACAATCAACTTGAAACATTGGCTGAACTGATCCAAGAAGGCAAAGTGCGTTATGTGGGCCTCTCCAATGAACAGCCATGGGGCTTGATGGAGTTTTTACGGATTGCCAAGGAATACGATTTACCGCGCGTGGCCACCGTTCAAAACTGCTATAACTTGCTCAATCGCGGCATGGAATTTGGTATGTCAGAAGTGCTATTCCGTGAAAACGTAAGTTTGCTTGCTTACTCGCCTCTCGCATTCGGCCATTTAACCGGCAAGTACATTGATGATCCTGCCACACCGGGGCGCGTGACCCTATTTCTAGGCTATGCCCAGCGCTATAAAAAGCCCAACGTCACCCCAGCGAGTAAGGCATATGCAGAACTGGCTAGAGCACATGGCCTTAGCCCAACACAATTGGCCTTGTCTTTTGTTTACCACCGTTGGTTTGTCACCAGCACCATCATAGGCGCCACCAACATGGATCAACTCAAGGAAAATATCGCGGCTTGGGATACGCAATTATCAGCAGAGGTAATGCTGGAAATCGAAGACTTGCATTTACGCATGATGAATCCCGCACCATAAATAAACTACCGCACAGAGACCATCTGACCTGCTCCCCATTTTGCGCACCAAGTAAAGGTCAGCAAAGCCCACCTAAGAGTGGGCTTTTTTATTGAAAATGATGCTGATCAATTTTAGTTAACTCTAATAAGCTCTATGAGGCTATTCAAACCCCATAGAGCCTTACTAAGGTTAATTATTTGCCATCTCTTGGATGGAAGTGTTTCTTAGTGTCTTGCTTAACATCACTTTTATTCGCATCTTTTGCCTCTTTTGTTTCACTTTGAGGAACACCTTTGGCATCTTTTGCGTGAGAGTGTTGAGAATGCTGATTATTCTGCTTTGATTGAGCATTTTCTGTATCAACCTTTTTATCTTCAGCCAATACTGAATTCGTAGTTGCCATAAATGTTGTTGCAAATAAAACCACTAATAATTTTTTTAACATTTTGTATCTCCTAAATTAAAAATTTTTAACTAAAACACCAACCTCAACCCCAACTGCGCAACCCACGCATCAACATCCTCATGTTCAGCTTTCGCATAGGACGCTGTCTGTCCAAACTTTCGATCATATTTCACTTCTAAGTAAGGGGCAAATTTGCGTGTAACTTCATACCTAGCTTGAACTCCTAGTTCGCCATTTGAAAGACCAGCACCTTGCTTGCTGGCATTGTCGCTTTGACCATTAGCTATTAATTCAAAAAATGGCTGAAGAATAACCCGCTGCGTCACTAGAAAATCTTTACGCTGTTTAACTCTAAAGCTCACATCCCCCTCTTTATTCACAAAAGCATGTGCTTCTGTTTCAAAAAAGTAAGGTGCCAGCCCTTCAAAGCCTGCAACGAAATAGCTTGTAGTCTTAGGATCATTGTCTGTACGAACACCTACTTGAGCATCCCAAAAAGTTGCAATATTGCGGCTATATAGCGCCCACACATTTAACTTTTCGGTATTGCTATTAGTGCGCTGCCCTTCACTTTTAATCCATAGCTTATTTTGATCTGTACCAATCCAGCCATCCAAATCAAAACTACCGTAGCCTTTACCATCAGCCTGTCCAGCCCCTGCCTCGAGTCTGACTTTATGAAAGATGGCATCCTCATGTTCTGACGTATGCGAGTCATCAGCAAAGCTTACCGAGCTTAAGCCTAAAGCTAAGCCGGCAAAAACAATCGATTTAATGTTGATGTTCATGCTTTGTTTCTTCTTTCGGTGTTTTTTCTTGTTGCTGATGCTCTTCATGATTCATTGTTGAGTGATCCATTTCCTCGCAACCCTCATGTTTCATCTCTGATCCATTAGCGTCTTTTTTGTCATGATTATGTTTCATGCAAGAATGTTTCATTTCCTGCTTTTGTTGGTGATCTTCACCTTCATGTGCGAATGCACTCATAGACAATGTTGAAAGTGATACAACTAAAACTAGTAAGGTATTAATGCGCATGATGCTCTCCTTGGTTGGTTTGAGTCGCAGAAGGTTTTACTTCATCGACTTTGCTTGAATTTATTTGTACATCGCTGTGATGCATATCATGACCAGCATCAGGGGGTTGGCTAACGGCAATGCTTGTCATCATCCCGGTTGCCATGTGATAAAGCAGGTGGCAATGAAATACCCATTCGCCTGGCTCATTAGCCGTGAGCAATGCTGAATAGCTATCACCAGGCGCAATGATGATGGTGTGCTTATTTGGCAATTTGTTTGCAGGCTGGCCATTCTCAAGTTGCATAAACATGCCATGAAGATGCATTGGGTGCGCCATCATGGTTTGATTAACAAACTTTAAGCGCACTCTTTCACCATATTTCAGTTTGATCGGTTCGGATTCTGAAAACTTCTTGCCATTCATCGTCCATATATAGCGCTGCATATTGCCATTGAGGGTCACTTGAATCTCTTTTTCCGGTGCCTTGGTTTCAGCTTGGTTGGCTAAAAAGCGGAGATCTTTGTATTTGAGAACAACCGTACCTGCTGGTGCATTATTCCTAACCCAACCACTGCCTTTCACGCCAGTATCGTAGCTACTAGAAACATGCCCTTGATGGCCTGCATGTTCTTGGCTATCACTTTGGGTATGTGAGGCGCCCATATCAGCCATCGTTAGTAATGTTCTTGGGCGCTGTGTTGGCATCTCCCCGAGCATTCCTTGATCAGACGCTAATGTCCCAAGCGCAAAGCCAGTTCTATCAATTGGCTCGGCTACAAAAGTATAGGCTTTATCGTCTGCAGGACTAAGCAGAAAATCATAGGTTTCACCTGGTGCGAATCTAAACTCATCCACATCAAATGGCTCAACAAGCTGACCATCAGATGCAATCACCTTCAACTTGAGCCCAGGAACACGAACATCAAAGATGGTCATGGCTGAGCCATTAATGACACGCAATCGAGTCGTCTCACCTTGCTTAATCTTGCCAGTCCAATTTTGCTGAGGCGTTTTTCCATTCACCAAAAAGGTATATTGAGAAACGTCCGATAAGTCTGTTGGTAGCATACGCATCTGCCCCCACATTTTTGACTCATCAAAAGCAGCCTTAAAGCCTTTTGCTTTAACACTTTCAAAAAAGTCAGCTATCGTTCTTCTAGCGTATTGATAGTAATCGGACGACATCTTTAGATTAGACAGGATTTCTGATGACATTTCTTGGCTGTAATCCGAGAGCAAAATCACTTCATCATGATCTGACTTAATGGAGCGCTCTTTAGGTGCAATGACTAAGGCACCGTATAAGCCATCTTGCTCTTGCCCATTACTGTGAGCGTGGTACCAATAGGTACCGTTCTGCCTAATCTTAAAGCGATAGCTAAAGGTCTCGCCAGGCTTAATTCCCTTGAAGCCGCCCTGGCCAGGAACGCCATCCATTCCATTGGGCAATAACAAGCCATGCCAATGAATTGAAGTGTCTTCATTCATGCTGTTTTTAACATGAATAACTGCATCATCCCCCTCATTAAACTTAAGGATGGGGCCAGGAATGGTGTGATTAACTGTAATTTTCTCAGTCGGCGTATCCAATATAGACACACTTTCTTTGGAAATTAGTAAGTCATATTCAACTGTTTGAGCTAAGGCTGGCTGAATGCGCACCAATAGCGTCAAAAGGAATATCGACAATAGGATGTTTTTCTTCATAAAATCCCTTAGTAAATATGGATAAAACCCCAAGGGCTATTAAGCCCTCGGACTATACAATCGCACTAAGAAATTTGAATGGGCGGTCTTTGGAACTTAGGAAGGGATACGGAAAGGTAGATTTCAGATAAGCCAACCCCATACGTTGGGGTAAATTCAGCTAAGGCAGCAGAAAAATCGACCGTAATCGCTACCATACTGAGCTGGCCACAAGCTGAAACGCAATGATTCTTTTCATTTTGATGCTTACCGTGAGATTGATGCTCAGCAGCTTGATGGCAGGCATTAGCCTCTTCATGAGTGGCTTGAGTTTCATGCGCATTGCTCGAAAGCTGGTGGAAAAACGAATTCGTTACCGCAGCCAATCCTTGCAACGGAAGCAACAGCAAGAGAACTAAAACCAACAATGTATTAAAACGCTTCATAGCACCTATGATACGCTTGATATAAGCAAAGTTCATCCCCTGTGTTTCCAATTTTTCCCCTGCTTACTGAAAGGCATGGGTTTTTGCTCAACGATCGGGGTATCAGTTGTTGCCACGCAGAAGCAGAGAGTTCTCAAGCCTATCCCCACGGCAACCCTCATTCCAAATCAAACAATTTCTGCGTAAGAAGATTTAATGACTTTTATTGAAGATCGAATCAGTAATGCTGCCAAAATAAAGCCAACCATCACATCAGCCCATCCATTACCTGTTATCCCAACAATGAGTGCAGCAAGAATAACGGCTGAGTTATTAAGAATGTCATTCTTCGAACATTCCCAAACACTGCTCATATTAATGTCTTCATCTTTGTGACGCGTTAGCAAAAATAGGCAAGTTAAATTGCCAAGAAGTGCGATAAAGGCAACCATACCCATGGTCTCAAACAGCGGCACACTTTTATCGATACTATGAATGATTACCTGACTAAGAACAAACAATGCGCCAGCCAAAATCAACAATCCTTTGAATAAGGCGACTTTGGCTTTGGCAACATTGCTTTTATATACTACGTAAAGACTGAGGGCGTAAGTGATGGCATCACCCAAGTCATCTAAACTGTCCGTAAATAAACTGGCTGAGTTAGCAACAAAGGCATAGCTTGCTGTTAGGAAAAATAGAACTATATTGATGAGCAGAACAATCTTAAGTGTTTTAGATTGTTTCTCCTTCATCGCTTCAATCGCGCAGTTTTTATTTTCGCAACAACTGGCCATGGCTAAATTAAAGCCGCTTTTTAAGCTTCATGGAACTTGCTCAAATTGCCTGGTTTTCTCAACATCTTATCCACTTCACCGAGATGCAACTCTTCTTGATAAATCATTTCCCTCGCATACTCTTCCAACATAACTGAATCATCCCCAACAATCTTTAAAAGTGCTTTGTAGGCATTCAGTGCGTTACTTTCATGCGCTAAGGATTCTCTGAGAATATCGCCAACGTCGTGATTGTGCGTCTCTAACAAAGCTCCGATAGATAAAGAAGGGTGTCCGCCTAAGTGCGTAATCAACTCTCCCGCTTTATCGGCATGCGCTAATGATTCGGTCGCTTGACCTCTTAACCAAGACACAATAGGAATACGGTTATAGCCATAAACCATTAAAGCGTAATGCGTATACTTAACGACGCCAGCAAGCTCTAGCTCTAATATTGTATTCAGCGTCTTGATAACCTGATCTGTTTTTTTGCTATCCATTTTCTCCACCTCTCAAAAGTTAAGAAAGAACACGAACATCTAATCTCTTCCTCTGCCGTGATTTCCACGACCGCCTTCGCGATTGCCATAACCTTCATGGCGATCATCTCTCTCATAACGTCCATTACCATGTCGCTCTCGATAGACTGGCAAATATTCATAATGGTACCAATTGTCTTGGACAAAGTAGGCAGGGCGGCCACAAGCATCATAGCGCCCGCAGAATCGAGACCAATGCTTAGCATGCCCTGGTGGCACCCTTAGATAAACTGGATCATGCTCATAAAAATGACGATCGACAATAATTGGGCTTCTGTAAATTAAACGAGGTGGCGGATACGGGAAGTCGCCAATATCAATTCGACCATAGAATCCAGGCTGACCAACGCTCACAGAGACGCCAACATCAGCAGCCAGCACTGAGCGCGAAATAACTAGAAAAATTACGGAAATCATCAATCGATTGAAAGTACTGACTGTATTCATGGCGAACTCCTTATGTATGAATTAGCACATAACGTTTAAATACGTGTTGCGATGACAGCAAAAATAGAACCTTGACTTGGCACCAGAACCAATACATTTGGAAAACCTATTTCTTTTTAGAGGCACTTCCCGACAAATCATCCACACCATGGCCAATAATGCCACCAATAGCGGCACCACCTACAGTACCCAAACCACTTCCGCCAGTCAGCACAGCTCCGGCAACGCCACCAATAGCCGCGCCTGCCGTCGCATTCTTCTGACGGGTAGATAAATTGCTGCATCCACTTAAGACCAAAAAAACTGCTAATACACCCACATAAATCAATTTGCGATTACTCATCATTATCTCCAATCATATTTGTCATGAAGGACAAAATAACGGGTCAACTATTTAAGACCTGTCATCCAAGCTGCCAAATATCAAATACAGCCAAAAATTTGCTCATTAATTATGTTGCTGCGTTACTCAACTTTGAGCATCAGCAATTGATTCAGTTCAATATAACTTTCTTCCCTGGGGGCTGGACAAGCGCCAATAGATTTGACGCTTATCTATGAAAGAGTGGGAAGTTCAGTTAATCTAGCGTCGTTCGCACAAGCTAAGAAAGTTATGATAATGAAGGCATTTATTCTCAAGCGTTATGGAAAAAATAGCGATTTTCACTTTGGTGAAATAGCTACGCCATCATTAGCTGACGACGAAGTGCTCATCGAAGTATATGCGGCTGGGGTAAATGTACTAGACTCAAAGATTAAAAATGGCGAGTTCAAGCTAGTTTTGCCCTATAAATTGCCTCTTGTACTTGGGCATGATGTAGCTGGAAAAATAGTCAAAGTAGGCTCCAAGGTAAAGCAATTCAAACCCGGCGACGAAGTTTACTCCCGACCTGATGATTTTAGAATCGGTGCATTTTCTGAATTTATCGCGATCAAAGAAGATTCTGTGGCAATCAAACCCCAATCACTCTCGATGGAAGAAGCCGCATCCATCCCATTAGTCGGCTTAACAGCATGGCAAGCGCTAATAGAAAATGCAAACCTTAAGAAAGGGCAAAAGATTTTTATTCAAGCCGGCTCTGGCGGTGTAGGAACTTTTGCGATACAGCTAGCCAAGCATATTGGCGCATTTGTTGCGACAACAACAAGTGCGGAGAATATAGATTGGGTTAAGGGGCTTGGTGCCGATATTGTTATTAACTACAAGAAAGAAGATTTCGAGAATGCTCTTAAAAACTACGATGTAGTGTTAAACAGTCAAGATGCTAAAACACTAGAAAAATCCCTCAGCATACTTCGCTCTGGTGGTAAATTGATTTCCATCTCAGGTCCACCCGATAGAACGTTTGCTAATCAAATCAGAGCGCCTTGGTTTGTGAAGTTTGTCATGTACCTACTTAGCTTCGGCATCAAGAAAAAAGCCCGACTAAAAAACATCGACTATTCCTTTCTGTTTATGAGAGCAAACGGTGACCAGTTACGCCAGATTGCCACTCTCGTTGATTCAGGGGAAATACGACCCGTTGTCGATCGCGTATTTCCGTTTGAGTCGATTGGAGATGCGATGGGCTATCTAGAGACTGGACGCGCCAAAGGCAAAGTAGTCATCAAAATGAAATAAATGTTCAGCCTATTAGAAATTAGCGTTTTCAATAAAAGTCGTTTAAAACGACTTTCTGTTTAGCCTATGACCTACTCAGCTTTTAATGCCTCACTTACACAGCCTCAATAAAAGAATATTTTATTTAAATGGGTTTATTAAATACTCATTTATAGAAAAATTGCGCGGGCTCTGATTAGCACTAATACCAAATTTAATGTTCTTGTTCATGTAAATTTCATTCTTAGGTTCATAAGTCCTAAAGATTTTATCCCAGAATGGCAGCACAAGACCAAAACTTGAATTGCCTTCAGACATGACAATTGAATGATGAATCCTATGAAAATTAGGGGTAATAATAAAGTAACCAAGCCACTTATCCAGCTTGGGATGCAGCTTGAGTCTGGTATGCGTGAATGGTGCATAAATAACCAAAACCAAGATATAAATATTAATAACCTGTACAGGAACATCAAAAAGAACGTATGCCGTAATGCTTGTTATAAAACCAGATAACAGTTCAAGCGGATGATGTATCAGCGATGTAACGGAATCTACTGCATTATCCGAGTGATGCAGTCTATGAAATCTCCACAGCAATGGAATGGTATGGTGAATCCTGTGCGAGATGTAATGAATAAAATCAATAAATAAAAAACTTATCAGAAATTTAGCAGGGATAGATACATTCAAATTTGAAATACTAAAAACTTCAAAAGGCGCAACTAAACTCACTACCTGCCTCAACAGCATAGAACTTATAAAAAATGCAAAAGCTCTATTAATAATCTCTAGAAAAATCACTAAAGAATCTCTTTTTGTGAGTCTTTTATCAAAATTAAGCTTGAATCTTTCTAAAGCTACAAAGATAAAAACGCTTAACAGTGATGCCAATAGAAAAAGTACGCTGGTGCCCATTATTATATTATTATATCTAAGTGCCGCTGAATTCTTAAGGGATAAAAAATGAAAAAAATGCTGATATTACTTAGCTTACTACTGGCATCAGCAAATGCCGTAGGTGGTGGTGGTTTCTCCCCCCCCTATAGCTGGGTTGATGTTCCTGGCTCTGGCAGCAAAACGGTAAATCGTGGGTACGTTGGCTTAAAATGGGTTTTGGATGAGGGTGTAAAGCCACAGACTGTTGTGGGATTTCGCCATGCCATAGTTGCCTCAAATGGTGATACGGATGGTGGTGACATTTCACTTTCCGCGAAATTATTTGACAGATTTCAGTTGGGTAAACTTCGTGCTAAATACTTCAATGGCAAAGAGAGTGTGCAGGGTGAATTTGGCGGTGGCTATGATTTTACCAAAGGCTTTTTTGCTGGCATTGGTGTACACGCCCCATATTCGCTACTAGGCTTGGATGTACATCCATTATTAGCTGATAAGAAATTTGAACCATATGTTCAAGTTGACACCATCAAAAAATATAACAAACCTAATGGCTCTACGAGAGAATGTGTTTATGTAGGTTCTGGTGGTGATTACTACAACGCAGACTGTACCTCACCTTTGTAGCGTTAGCCACTTGAATCAAGCCCACCTAAGACGTGGGCTTTGTTTTGTCCAGCGTCAAAAGATTTGACTGTGTGTTTATAAAATGTCGTTTTAAACGACTTTCTGAATTGACGTACCAAATCGTCGCCTTACAGGATGCTGACTGTAAATATTTTTGACGCTTTTATGTTAAAGCGGTGCTGAGCGATTTGCTGAGCAAAAAATAGGCATAAAAAAAGCCCAACCTGTTGGTTAAGCTTTTGTTTATTTGGTACAGAACCGGAATCGAACCGGCACGCTGTTGTCAGCGCGGTCCTTAAATAACACTCGCTAAATGTTTTCTCAATCTAACAATGTCATTTTCAATGTTTGGATTTTTAACTACGTTGTAGCAACTAAATGCCGACAAAATATCTGCGCCACAGAATTTATAGTTAGCCGTATTCGAAACAAAAACATCATCGACGGTTTTTCCAGCGAACAGTACCTGCGCCTTATCACCAAAAGCTTCTTCGGGGGCATTCCATGTTAATGACAACATATATTTCTTGCCCATCATCTTGCCGCCAGTACCGTATTGCTTGCTTGGATCATGACGAGTACGTCCGTCATCCGTCGGTAACTTTTGTTGTATGAGTCCCGCCGTGAGCACCTCATCAGCATATTTCTTGTAAATCCAAGGCGTACCAAACCAAAATACTGGCGATTGAAGAATGACAATGTCAGCCCAAACGTGCTTATCTACCTCTTCGTTAACATCGTAGCCTTGCTCAATAGATGTGTGCTTAACCTGATAGCCACGTTTTAGCATTTCATCACTAATCACACCAACCATTGCTTTATTCAGCTGACCTGCTGCAATACCCTCTACGACTTGATGAGCATTGATGATAAGAACATTTTTCATTTAAAGTCATTCCAATAATTTATATTCTAAAGGCAGCTTAATCTGTCTAAAAAATAGACATAAAAAAAGCACCAACTTTACGTTAAGTGCTTGTTTTATTTTGGTGCCCGGGGCCGGAATCGAACCGGCACGCTGTTGCCAGCGCGGGATTTTGAGAGTGCCTGATCGCGATTTTCACCGTAAGATTTCAACTGGTTAAAGCCCCTATTTTCCTGTTGTTGAGAGGGGTGCTGAGAGAACCGTCAAAAGTATTGACGCTTTAAAAAATAATTACAAATCGCTTATTTAAAGAAAGCAGCCATTCAGGTTTGGCGAGGTAACTTCCGTTATGGGCCAGAAGCAGACTGTCGAGAATTGGCTTATATTATGCAATTAGATTGACACTACCCATCATTGCAAATAAGATAGTAATTGATTACTTTCTTTTGTGAGCAATATCCGTGTTAGAAAACAAACCAAAAAACCTACCGGCAGACCAACGCCGGGCAGTGACCGTTGAGGCCGTCATTGAATTGGCCGCTGAACAAAATCCAAGCGAGATTACAACCGCTGCCATTGCTAAGCGCATGAACCTGACACAAGGTGCCTTATTCCGCCACTTTCCAAGTAAAGATGCAATTTGGCAGGCTGTGATGGAATGGGTTGCGGAGCATCTACTCGCTAGAGTTGATAAAGCGATAGCAGCAGAAAAATCCCCGCTATTGGCTTTAGAGTCGGTATTCATGACACATATTGATTTTGTTGCAAGCCATCCTGGTGTGCCACGTATGTTGTTTGGCCAGCTACAGCACTCAGAAGATACCGCGCCTAAACGCATGGCTAGAACGCTGATTGGCCGGTATGCGGAACGTGTATCTGCACTAATAGTCTCCGGCAAAACTCAAGGTGAATTAGAGGCAGGAATCGACACATCATCTGCGACTACTTTATTTATTGGTACGGTTCAGGGTTTAGTGATGCAATCGTTACTCGCAGATGATGTTCAGCTTATGCGCACCCAAGCGCCAGGTGCCTTCGCTATTTTTAAACGTGGCATAGAGGCCATCCGATGATCCGCCTACCTATTAAAAGCCGTACCTTAGCGATGATAGCCGTCATTGCACCATTATTAATTTTATTTATCTACGTGGCACTGCGTTCTGGGCCACTGGCTCCTGTTCTAGTCACGGTGACTGCAGTCGAAAATAAAGCGATTTCACCCGCTATATTTGGCATAGGCACTCTTGATGCGCGTTACACCTATAAAATAGGTCCAACAGTTGCTGGGCGGGTTAAGCAGGTTAATGTAAATGTAGGTGATCGCGTTCATGCAGGTCAATTGCTTGGGGAAATGGAGCCCATTGATTTAGACAACCGCATCGTCGCACAAGAAGCTACTAGCAAACGTGCGATGGCATCAGTGCTGGCAGCTGAAGCGCAAACTCAAGATGCAGTAGCACGCAAAGACTTTGCCAAAATTCAAGCCAAACGCTATGAAGATTTACTGACGTCGCGTTCAGTGAGTGCTGAGGCAGTTGATGCAAAGCGTCAAGAAAATAAGGTTGCGGAATCTAGCTTAGCAGCTTCTAACGCAAACCTTGAGGCAGCTCGTCAGGAGCTGGCAAGAACGCATGCTGATCGAGGCGGCTTATCTCAACAACGTACTAATTTACGGCTTGTTACCCCGGTGGATGGACTAGTCGCCTCACGTGATGTTGACCCAGGCACAACGGTTATTGCAGGGCAGTCTGTTGTGGTGGTCATTGATCCTAAGAGTCTATGGGTTAATGTACGTTTCGAGCAACTCAGTGCTTATGGCCTGCAAGCTGGGTTAGCAGCGAGGATAGCGTTGCGCTCGCAGAAAGGTCATGCCATCACGGGTACCGTGTTAAGAGTCGAGCCATTCGCGGATGCGGTCACAGAGGAAGTTCTTGCTAAGGTAGTCTTTGATCAATTACCAGTGCCACTGCCACCGATAGGCGAGCTGGTTGAAGTTACCGTAGCCTTGGCCAAACAACCTTCATCTCCAGTCATCCCCAATGCAAGTGTGCAGCGCATAGATGGACAGCTAGGTGTGTGGGCGATTGAGGATGGCGACCTTAGGTTTGCGCCAATCAGAATAGGCGCAACGGATCTTGATGGTAACGTGCAGGTGATTGAAGGACTTAAAGCTGGGCAAAAAGTAGTGCTTTATAGCCAACATGCGCTTAAAGCCAGCAGTCGCATTAAAATTGTAAAGCAGATCCCTGGCGCACCAACCTCTGGCTCTAAACCATGATTAGTCTTGCTGGGCGTGACATTATGCACGCTTGGGGTAAGTTCGTATTCACTGGCGTAGGTCTAGGTTTGCTAATAGGCGTCACGCTCACGATGGCTGGCGTCTATCGTGGCATGGTCGACGATGCGAAGGCCTTACTTGATAATAGTGGTGCTGATTTGTGGGTGGTACAAAAAGATACGTTAGGTCCTTATGCCGAGTCTTCAAGCCTTTATGACGATACCTATCGTAGTTTGCTTAGTATCTCAGGTGTGGCGCGTGCTGCCAACATTACTTATCTCACAATGCAAGTTCGGGAAGGTGGGCGTGACGTTCGTGCCATGGTTGTTGGTGTAGTTTCTGGCGGCCCCGGCCAACCTGGACAACCCAGTTATCTAATTAGTGGTCGGCAAATCACTCGCGGTCATTATGAAGCGGTTGCTGATATTGCCTCAGGGTTCAATCTAGGCCAAAGCATACAGATTCGACGTAACCACTATACCGTTGTTGGTCTAACGCGGCGTATGGTGTCGTCAGGCGGCGATCCGATGGTGTTCATACCACTAAAAGATGCACAGGAAGCCCAGTTCTTAAAAGACAATGATGCCATTGTGCAACAACGCCGGCGCACAGCTGAGAACCCAGCTTTTAATCGACCCAATGTGCCTGGCTTACTTAATCAAGTGATTGCTTCTCAAAGCACTAATACTTTTGTGAATGCGATACTGGTTCAGATTAAACCTGGATTTAGTGCGGAGGAAGTGGCTGAACCCATACGCCATTGGAAGCGACTGCAGGTTTACACGCGTACGCAAATGGAAAGCATTTTGGTTGGCAAACTGATCGCTACTTCAGCGAAGCAGATTGCGATGTTTCTCGTTATTTTAGCCGTCGTCAGCGCGGCCATTGTCGCCTTCATTATCTACACGCTCACCATGGGTAAAATACGCGAGATCGCAGTTCTTAAATTAATCGGCACTAAAAACCGTACGATCGCTGGGATGATTATGCAACAGGCCCTAGGTCTTGGTGTTATTGGCTTTGTGGTCGGGAAAGTAGCGGCTACATTCTGGGCACCTATCTTCCCTAAGTACGTGCTGCTTGTGCCTGGCGACGCCATACTTGGCTTTTTAGCGGTCATGCTTATCTGCGTGTTGGCTAGTTTGTTGGCTATTCGTGCCGCACTTAAAGTAGACCCAGCGGAGGCTATCGGTGGTTAATCACTTGTCAGAACTTAAGCAAGCGTCAAAAGGCATACACATTGAAGGCCTTCGTAAGCGTTATGGCGAAGGTGATACCGCGGTTGATGCGCTTAAAGATGTAAACATGATCGTCGCCCCAGGTGAAGTGGTCGGCTTGGTTGGGCCATCTGGATCGGGTAAAAGTACGCTACTTAAATGCCTAGGTGCGGTGATTGAGCCTAGCGCAGGACGAATGATCCTAGGTGATCAAGTTATCTACAATAACGGTTGGCAGATTAAAGACCTACGTGCATTACGTCGAGATAAAATTGGCTTTGTATTTCAGGCGCCGTATCTTATTCCGTTTCTAGATGTGACGGACAATGTCGCACTGTTACCTATGCTAGCTGGACATCCTAATGCAGAATCTAGGCAACGCGCCCTCGCCTTATTAGAGGCACTGGATGTTGCACATCGTGCCAAAGCGATGCCATCACAGTTATCTGGTGGAGAGCAGCAACGGGTATCTATTGCACGCGCATTGGTCAATCGTCCCCCAGTGATACTTGCCGATGAACCTACAGCGCCACTTGATAGTGAGCGTGCTTTAGCGGTAATCCGAATCTTGAATCAAATGGCGTTGCAGTATCAAACCGCCATTATTGTGGTGACTCATGATGAAAAAATCATTCCAACATTTAAGCGTATTTACCATATCCGAGATGGAAAGACGCACGAAGAAGCTGGTGAGGGTCGGACTTTTGAGTAAGGTTTAGTTGTTAGATAAAGATAGTGAATGTCTCTTATGGGTCGTTAGCCGCAAGTGAATTTAAGTAGTCAAATGTCCGCAATTGGCAATTTAGGAATGTATGGCTGAGCTGAAGACAAATAAAAAAGGAGCCCTCTTTTACGTACATACCAAAAAAACTCTATTTTCTCCATACCCATTGCAATAACACCCGCCGCCGAACCTATAATTAAAATAGATCCACCTGTGCCAGCAGCATAAGCAAGAAACTCCCAAATAAAGGCATCAGTAGGGTATTGGTCCATAGGAAACATTCCCATGGAAGCTGCAACAAGTGGCACTAACAGCGCTGGAATAGCGCAACAAATAAGGGTTGCACTGCTGGTAAAAAGAACTAACCAATTAACCGCTATCACTTTCTTCAACGATTCAATTAAGAGCCAAGGATTTGAAGTCGAGCTAGCGAAAATAGACTCTATCGCCAATAACTCCATAAGTTATAGTAATGCAATCAAGATCTAACCTACTCGCCCAATTAATTTTCCAACGTCAATTCTTTTGACAGTCACTTTCTGAAAAATCGGGATTCCAGACAATTTAGAATTGTCGGAATTCACGACAAATGAGATTAAACCAACACCTACCGCCAACACTAGGCTGTCTTAAACACGTGATCATACGAAAGCTGCTACACGTGTAGCAGCTTTCGTTATCAAACTAGGCTAGTGCGTTAAATTAGGTCAAAGTTGGTTGCGATAAAGATAGGTTTGTTATCGCCCTGCTTGGTGCAGATCTTAGTAGGCAACGTCCACTCCTCCACTACCCCATGCTCTGGGTCATTAATTAGGATCAACAGCTGCTGTTTGATGCCAGAGTATATGCAAATGCCATCGACAGCTTGCTTCTGTTTAGTCATGGGGTTGTAGTGCTTGATCCAAGAGGCTAATACTTCTGGCTCATCCTGCATGTTGGCTTCATACAACTCTTTTGACCACTTGAGCTGCTCTGCTGTGGCTGCTGATTTGTCCCATCTGGCGTATTCGTATAAATCGACCACGTATTTGGCATAAGGCTTATTCACTTCAACGGTGCAGTTATAGATAGCGAAATGGAAAAGACTTTTTCCATAGGGGTGACCGAACTTCTCATTTGTAAATGCACGTACTACGATTTCTCTACTACTCATATCTATTCTCCTTGTTTTAAGTTGCTGTGGTTGCTTGGTTACGGGAGAAGTCGCAGAAGGCCAAAAAGAAGTTGCTGTTGCGTGAGTTGCTAGAGAGTTATCCATTTGCACTCAGTTGCAACCAACTCACTCAACTCGTTTTTCTTATTCAGCGACTTCTTTCAGTGACTAACTCATACAGCGACCAAAGCAACTCGCAAAAATATTTAT
>JACCDV010603160.1_pt1 | contig 58378 bp, 60 predicted proteins | sample 7446131 | NCBI WGS metagenome assembly JACCDV01 (sample SAMN15323448, study PRJNA562643) | freshwater metagenome | isolation source: river surface water | place: USA:Blue River Watershed | collected 2017-08-17
AACGTTGTTATTAACGCAGACCATAGACCCGTCGTAGGCGAAGAAAACGCGGAGCGTTTTCGAAGACTTGAGTCCCATCAGCTGCCCCATTATAATACCGTAGGTAAATAAAGAGATAGGTGTTGTGATTTACACCATGAAATATCACATGACTTCCGGTATGAGTGGATACGACGGTCGTGAGAGAAACATTGTTATTAACGCAGACCATAGACCCGTCGTAGGCGAAGAAAACGCGAAGCGTTTTCGAAGACTTGAGTCCCATCAGCTGCCCCATTATAAAAGAGAAAACAAATCAAAAACCGCCTGTTACCCTGAAAGGGTAGCGGGCGGTTTTTCTTTTTATAGGTAATTGAAGCTCTATGATTAAAATGTTTCAAAAAATGCCTGATGAGAAGGTTGTCGGCCTAAGAAATCTGCCATTAATACATATGCACTTTTAGAAGCACCTTGCGACAAAACTGTATTACGAAATCTTAACGCAGTTTCAGTTGATATGTCGGTTTCTTTGAAAAGTGAAAATAAATCAGCTCCAAAAATATCCCCTAATAAGTAAACGAAATTTCCGGAAGCATAATTACTACTAGAAAAGATATGCGGCTGTTTTGAAAAGTCACTTGCTCCTTCGGGAAGCTTAAATACTCCAAATTTATTATATAAATCCTTATACACTTCATCAGGATTTGTAGCACCCTGCCTGTAATGTATGTGTAAATCAGCGAGGCATAGAATTACACCATCAAGGTAGCGGAGTCCTTTGCTGATTTTTCGCTTCTCCATTAATGCTTCGATATATTTCTGAGGGATAGCTTCATCTGTATCCTTATCTCTACAAATTCTCGGCAAAATATCAACATTGGAACAAAAACTTTCATTAAAAACAGATGGTACTTCACAAAAATCATTTGCTACTGCTAATCCTGATATTGGATACTCATCTACCGTTGACAAAAGATGATGTAATGCATGACCAAATTCATGGAACATTGTGCTCAGATCACCAAACTTAAACTCCAATGGATCTTGTGAAAAAGAGCATTCAATAACACCACTTGCTTTACCCTCTACTCCATCTGAATCCTTATAATGTGAACTCAACGGCTTAAATGTGAATATCGGAGATGGTTTACCTTCTCTGGAGTATAGATCCAAGAAAAGAGTTGCCATTTCTTTACCAGATTTTCTATCAACCACCCTGAAAGCTTCAGCTACATCATGCCAAATTGGCACACTATCATCTTTTACGAAATTAATTTCGTATAAGTCCGAGAAAAAGTCAAGCATTTTACGCTTGCAATTCTCTGGATCTAAAAACCGAGCTAGTAAGTTTTCATCAAAGTCATACCTGTCCTTCATTAATTCTGAAACCAGAAAATCTTTATCATGAATGGAAACTAAATCCTCATTTCCACTAGCATTCACATATCCCTTAGATTTTTGAAAACTTAATAGTTCTTCGTAGTAGCCTTGGGCTTTTGGCTTTAAGGCAAGAGCTAAATCTTCCAACATAGTGATAACTTCGCTAGGGTTAGTAATAGTATTTCCTCTTAATTTGAGTTCCGCAAATGAACTGAAGCCCAAAGTCCTTGCTTTCGCATGTCTCAGCATTACTATTCTTTGAACCAAATCCGCTTCATTACTCATCATGTTCCTTAATGCTACTGAAGCTCTTTTTCTAACTTCAGAGTTAGGATGCTGTTTAATAAACTCATACACATTAATTCTGTCTATTGTTTTATAATCTTTCAAATCTTCAGGAGATTCATTAATCTCCCTTTGACTAAGGGGTATATGAATATTAGCTCTACCAAATTTATCTATGAATTCACTCTCTGCGGCTTTTAGCTTACCATCAAGCATTGTTAGTTCAGATCTTCGATCAGCTTGAACAGTTATAGCAGCACCTTCAAAAGGCGAGAGCATTTTATTCAAGCAAGCCCTTTGTGTTGCACGTAAATCCGGAGAATTTTCATCATAAGCTTTTAATGCCTTATAAACTCTTGAATCTTGAGCAAACATAGATCTAACTTGATTTACTTCTTCCTTTAGACTTTCATACGCTTTGCTTATATCACCAGGACCATTGAAGAAAACTAATACTTGTATTGGCGCCAAAACATTTTCAAAATTTCGCTGAATTTTATATAATGCTTCAACTGTATTTTCGTATGTGAAAGTTTCTACATTTCTTGTCTCTGAAACAACAGCTTCAAACTCCTTTCGTGTACGTTTCATTGTTTCGATGAGCAATAATTTGATTTGATTTGGTTCAAGATCAAAAATCTTAAATAGTTCTTCCCCATCTAGACTGTTTAGCCCAAGATTACTTGAAGATATTGAGTCTGCAACTCTAAGTAAACCTGAGTGACTCTTTGCAGCTTGGGTTGTAGCACCAGAGCTACCATGCACAGGCTTGCTTTTGCTTGATAGTTCTGTTTTACCAGCGCCCTTTGTATCAATAGGGTTTTCTGGTTCTTTTGATGGGTCGACCTTCATCCTGTATTTAAATAAACTATTTTTCCATAGAATACAACGTGAAACCAAGTCGAATTTGACATAAAAACAAAACTATGACAATTATTAATCGGGCATTTTCCAAAATCTAATTTAATTTCAGAATCTAGGTATTTTCACTCTAGGCGACCAAAGCCAACCCCTCTCTCAGCAGCCTAAAATCCAATAAATTTATAAACTCAGAGTGGCGAACTTCGTTAATCAAGCGTGCCCCATTATAAAGAATAAGACGCGGTGATCTTATTAATATTATAGGATTCACTTATTACCTAAGTTGTTACAATTACTAGTTACTTTAACTAAAATTACAGCATGCACACCCTCAAATACCAATCCATCATCAACTGCAGCCGAGAAGCACTTTTTGACTGGCACATGCAAGCTGATGCCTTCGAGAAACTCCTACCATCATGGGAAAAAGTAAAAGTTCTAAAACGCCAAGGTAATTTTCCTGGCACTTCTTTGCCAGAAGAAGTTTATATAGAAACATTTTTTGGACCGCTGAAAAGCACTTGGCATCTTAAACATGTAGATGTTATTCCTGGACATGAATTTTCAGATCTACTAATAAGTGGACCGTTTCAATATTACAAGCACAGACATTTAATGCAAGACTACGGTGAAAATCAATCTATGATTATTGATCAACTAAGCTTTAATTTACCAATGGGCTCACTTGGCAACCTAGCAGGCTATCCAATCATCAAAGCTAAATTCGACAAGCTGTTTAAATACAGACATGAGGTAACGCAAGGGGCGTTTAATCAGGTTACTGACTAGCTTTGCAATAATAATCCATCCTAAAAAACTTAGCTATCTCATCAGGACTACTAAGAAAACATATAAATCTTCGGATCTTTGATCGAAAATCCAAAAATGCTTGCTGCAGGTGGTTTACCTCGATAATCTAACCCTATTCTCACCCCAAAACCTTGGCACAACTACAAAACACCCCTAAATGACATAGAAGCAGCTCTGTAGCCTCAAAAGATATAGTTTCAAGTTTACCGATATCACCGACACCTATAGTAATATGCGGATCGAAATTTTCATAGGAATGTTTAGCCTGGAAATCACGCACCCAAGACGCAGATTTAGGGTAATCAATTTTCTCGGAGTTCAGAAAAATCGATGCATCATTTTCATCAATAGGTAAACTATATTTTTCTAAAATCGCCGATGCCTGCAAATGTAATTGATACAAAGCCTCTGATCTTTGAATTCCCAAACCACTAATCAAACCATGATGAGCGCTTTGATTGTAAAAAGTATGATCAATAACTAAATCAATACTTAGAAAATTTAATTTCTTCAACTCAGCTAAAATATTTTGCTCTGAACTTTCCTCAACAACTGCCATCGCCAGAGTAAGATGCGGCAGAGCATTATGCCTATTCAATTTGAGCACAGGTTGCGCCAATGCCGCATTAAGCTTTAACGTTAACTCCATAATATTTTCTGGCGGCAATATTACTATATCTAAGGCTTTTTTCATATTAATAAGAATAGCTTATGAACTTTACTTATAAGCATGAAACCCGCTAAGCAGCAGGGGTCGTACCTAGGATCCGCCCAAGTTCTAGATAAAGTATAAATCCAGAATTTTATTTATGGTCATCTTATTTATAACAAGGTAGAATGTCTAGGTACGACCCCTATGGAACTTATCAACACAGCATTACCATTAATTTTAGGATTAATCATCGGCGTAGTAATAGGCTTAGGTTTAGCAAAACAGACTAAACGCAAATCCTCAAGCCTATCTGGCACAGGTACTAAAACATTAGAGAATGAAGTATTGCAAGACCAAGTTAAACAGCTAGAAGCAAAAATTAAAACCCTAGAAAAAGCCTTAGAGATTACCAGTAAGAATTAAAGCTGCGCTCGTGGATGAAACTGGCTATAAGCCTTTGCCAACCTATAATCTTGTTCTTTAACAAACGGCTTATAAAAATTACTCAGTTTAATTGCAAGCTTAGCTTCAATCTCTTCCAAGCTCAAACCTTGATCAAGTAGATTCATAATTCTACTGCGCTTAACTTGCACATGCCTCAAACCATGAGATTGTAAAATTTTATGAATAGCTAGCTCAGTAATTCTAGGATCAGCAGCGTCCAACTCAATAAACAAAGGGTCTAACATCGTCAGAGATTGGCTTTGCTGCAACATACTAGGTCTATATTCTTTAAGATAGTAACGCATCAACTCAGCAAGCTCAGAAGAAATACTTAGCCTAGTTCCACGATAATTAAAACTATTACTAGCCAAATTATAATTCTCTAGATTCAAGGCTATAAGCTCATCTTGCGACAAATATAATTCATAAATTGCACGAATAATTAATTGCTCATAACTAAAAGCACTGCTAAAACGATCAAATATTTCCGTTTCACTATAATAACTAAATTCACTAAAGTTCAAAGAAAATTTCAGCTTCCAGAAAGGATTTTCTTCAAGATTCAACCAATTAATAAACTGGCGCAAACTACTAAGCTTAGTCACAAAACTAGACTCCATATACTTCTCTTCAAGCTCATGAATATAACTAGTAATGAATTTAGTTTGAATGCTAGCATCGTCATTAACAGCAAGATAGTCAATAAAAGCACGAATATCTCTATGAATATTAGTAATAGTGCCAGAAGCCTTATCAGTATTAGTCTCTAAATATTCTATAAAATACTTAAGCAGTTCTTCATTAATAGTTTGATTATTGTGCATTTGCATTTTTGGCTGCTTGAACTTGTTTAACTAGCTCTCGCACTTCATCATCCAATCCATGTTTCTCTACAAACTTTACTATTAAAGGAGTATTAGGACTCCAGCCAATATTCAACAAATGGCGTAAATGATCCAAAGGGCCAGCATTCTTATTTAAGGTACTAGACTCAGCGTCTACGATCTCTTCTTCAGGGGGCATGTAATAATTTTAACTTACTTAGCCAAACCCGCACCATTAGTGCTTTCTTGCATATGATGCTTAATTTCTTCTAGAGTCATATCATCTATAGTTCTATCTTCTAGAGAATCGATTTCACTCTTAACCTTTTCCAGGCGAGTAGCCGTTTCTTCATTCTCAGGCGCCTCCCAGATTTCATCATCAGAGAATTGCACTGAAGGTATAGTTACATAGTAATAAGCATCATCTCTAAAATGTTTATCAATTTTAAAATGAATAGTTTGAGTAGCACCAGCTTTCAAGACTTCAATACTATTGGTTTCTATAGATTTCTGCACCCAGCTTTGGAAAGGTAACTTCAGTGTCCACACCAATCTAAAAGCCATGATATCTCTATTAGTAGTATTAACCACTTTTGCACTGAAATCATGAAAGATCCCTGTCATAGATTTATTTCGAGCAGAACCTTTATCAGCAACTTTTGCTTCAAGGATTTTCACTGGGGCACCTTCTACATTTAAGATCCTCACCGTTTGCGTATGCTTTTTCTTGAAAGGAATCAGAAACTGCTCAAACTCAATAAAACTCTTAGCTGGTCTAGCGATAGACAGTAAGCAAATAACTATGATTAACGGTGCAAATTTTTTCACTTATAATGCTCCAGCTGCTTGCAAGTATACCTCTTGTACATCCTCTCCATTTCTGATGTGTGGAGTGATTAATATTAAAAGCTCTCTCAAGTTTTTATTTCTAGAATTATTACCAAATAAACTTCCGATTACTGGAATTCTACTAAGTATAGGAAGCTCGTTTGATCTAGTGTAACCTTTTCTATCATCAAACAAACCACCAATAGCTATAGTTTCATGGTTCAAGACTTGAATCTCAGAAGAAATTCTTCTTCTAACTGTCTCTTTAGGAACTCCAGTAGATGCATCGATAGTACCATTCACCGATACTTCAACTTCAACTTTCACAGTAACTACTCCACCACCACCAACGATAGGAGTGATATCCATTGAGTTACCAGCAGTTACCCTATTAATCGACTGTTGCTGAGCTGCAATCGTAGTATTACCTACTGCACCAGCTCTGTTAAGAACTACGTTTACGTCCTGGTCAAAATTAATCTTCGCACTCTTACCACTAGTAACTAACAATCTTTGATTAACTTTGATTTGTGAGTTACCACTTCCTTGAGAGAAAGTTGGGTTGTGTGCAAATATTCCCAAATTATCTGCTCCGAAATGAGAATTGAAGCCTGTAGATACTGCAGAAGTAGTTGGAGTACTAGAACCAGTACCAGTACCTGTACCTGTACCAGTTCCAGTGCTAGCAGTACCAGTTAAATTACCAATTCTACCTAAAGTAAATGGAGCTTGATAAAGGTTATGTGATTGAGAGAAATCTTTAGATACTTCCACTAACTTCACATCTAATTCCACTTGTGGAATTGGCTTATCGATAGTTCTTATGAAATCATACAATTGCGTCAGCTGAGCTTTAGAACCATCAGCTATGAAAGCGTTTTGGTTATCGCTCACTTGAACTAGATTTTTAAGCTCAGCAGGTAAAAGCTTATTAGCTTCTTGTGCTTGTAAGTACTTGAGCGGAAATAAAACCGTCTTGTTATCAAGTGAGAAATTTTTATTAGTCGAACTATAGACTACGTAAGTATCACCTTTTTTAGTATAACTAAATTGACTACCCGCAAACAGAAGCTCAAAAGCATCATCAATATTGACTCCGCGTACTTTTAGAGTAATACGATCAGTAGGATTAGCAGTCATTACGACATCCACACCATAAGTGTTAGCTAAGTCTTTAATGATACTTGATAAATCTTCGTTATCATAAGTTAAGTCAGCATATCTTTCTTCAAGAGGTAAGGTCAAATCGATATCAGAAGTATCAAAACCAGCAATTAAACTTGTACCTTTACCGCCCTGCTTCTTAAGAATAGTGTAGTTATCACCACTTCTTCTGAAATCCACATCAGCAGCATCAATCAAACTTAGAAACGCTTTACTAAAAGGTTGGTTATTAATTTCTACAACAGAAATAGTATCTCTATCTTGAACTGAACCACTGACAGTAATGCTCTTACCAGAGACTCTAGCTAAAGTTGCAAACGCATCTCTAGTAGCGATATTTCTTGCAGAGAAATTTACCACAGGATCATCACTAGGAGCTTGTTTCAAAGTAGCTTCTTTCTTCGCTGTTCTTTCTCTCTTAGGAATGCCAACTATTTCGATTAGCTTTTCTATTTCTCTTAGGTCTTTAGGATTCTCAGGATTCAAACCAGACAGTAAATCACCATATTGAGAATATAATCTTGCAAAATCCTCAGGCGATCTATCAAAAGTATTAGCTAACTTAATATAGTTAGTTCTTTGCTGCGCTTCATTTTTAGCTTGGTCATTTTTAAGTTTCTCTGCCAAATCAGTTTCAGCTTTTAATTCTTCAGCAGTTTTAGTTGCAACAGCTGGAGTCTGCGTTACTGCTGGAGTAGTAGAACTTTGAGTAACAGTAGTAGTGTTTGTTTTACTAGCACTAGCATTAACATTAGGCTTAGCTACAGAAGATGTAGTCGTCGTAGTGGTAGTCGTTGGAGCAACTATTTGTTTTTTAGCAGCTTGAGAGTTTTTTGGAGGAGTATAGCCTTCATCTTCTTCATCATCGTAGAAGCCATCATCGTCTTCCCAATCATCGTCTTCCCAATCCTCATCTTCTTCATCCTCAAAATCATCAGCTGGATTAGCAGCGATAAACGGAGTCTTAGCTAAAGAGGTTGCAGCTATTAGTTGCTGTTCTTGTAATTGATATGGCGCCGGAGTAAAAGAATTAGCTGCAGCTGGTTTAGCTGCGATCAATATTATTAAGGCTAAAGAGGTTAGTCTGCGCATGGGAAGGCCTTAGTCAGTAATGACGCCCTAGTCATGGCTTAGTTCCCGCAAATAGTTATAAGTCATTGCGAGCAAAGCGAAGCAATGTCATTTACTCTTTTCTAGTCTTATGCTCTAATCTAATTCTTTCGATAATAGCTTTGACTTCGTCTTCAGAAGGACCTTTGCTTTCTTCTACATCATTATCAGTGTGATTAACGAAGCTACCAGCAACTATTTTAAAATTTGAACCTTCCCATGGAGTATCTGAGGGTGCTCTTAAAATTTCACCATCAGCAACGCTTTCAGGATTAAAAGGTACCAAGAGCTTAGAAGCCTTCTCTTGATCTTTAATATCTTTACTACTTGCATCCACAATCTGAGTTCTATTAATGATCTTCTTACCAAGCCTACGCGTTTTAACCTTGCTAGAAGTCGCTTGCAGAGCGTAATCAGGCACATCTGTGATGATATTCATATCCAGAAGTTTCTTTCTTCTAGCTTTTTCTTTTTTCTCTTCATCAGCAGCACGCTTAGCTTCTTCTTTTTCTAAACGTTTTTGTTCTTTCTCTTGTTCTTTTTCTAAACGCTTCTGTTCTTTCTCTTGTTCTTTTTCAAGACGCTTACGTTCTCTGTCTTTCTTAAGTTCATCTTTAAGCTTCAGCTTCTCTTTTTGTTTACGAACCTTGTCTAGCTCACGTTCTTTTTTCGCACGCTCTTTTTCTTTAAGACGCAACTGAACATCACGTTCACGGTCTTTTTGAGCACGCTCTTTTTCTTTCTCACGCTGTTTAACTAAACGCTCACGCTCTTTCTCTTTTCTAAGTCTCTCTTTTTCACGTTCACGTAAAACTTTCTCACGCTCGCGTTCTTTCTGTAAACGTAATTTCTCGCGCTCTTTCTCACGCTTCAATCTATCTTGAACTTGCGCTTTACTAGTAACCTTTTTAACTGGTTTCTTAGTGGTCTTTACTGCAGCTTTCTTCTTAACTGCTTTAACTTTAACTTTCTTAGATGACTTCTTCGCTGCAGCCTTGTTTGAACTTGGCTTAGGGCGCTTTTTATTATCTTCCTTGCGCTTCAAGGAATATAGTCGCTTTCTTTCCAACTCACAATCTCTGCATGAGTTCGGGCGATATGAGATTTTATTTTTAGTTGTAAGTTTGACTCCGCAAACTGTACAAACGGAGTTAGAAGACATAATCGAGATTAATTTTAACTTATATTTGCTTATGGGCCAAGGCCAATCGAAGAAGTATTTGGCCAAAACAAAATGATTTAATATATTATTTATGAAGTGCGTTCACTAGATTACATCAACCCAGGAGACTCTGGTCTTAGTTCATTCAATAGAGAGGAGTTCAATCGCAAGCTTCAAGACCAAGTTGAAGCCAAATTAGCAATTAACTATCCTGCCAATTATTTAAAACTCTTAGGACTATTTTTACTAGGTGATTTTCAGGGCGTAGATAAGTTACTAACTGAAGATCCAAGCTTGATTGCTAGCTGCGAAATTAAAGCACTCAACATTCTCAATCGCTATCAACAAACCCAAAACATAACAGTGAAAGATATTTTCCCTTTTCCCAATTCAGAATTGAGTATCAAAAAAAAGCTCAGTAAAAGAATCGCAGCACAGATAGTGCAACTCTACGATTCGATTACTCGCAATATCTCCAGCCTTCAACTTAATCCAGATCTATTTAAACTTGAAGCCGCATTGCCAGAAATAATTTTCTATTACGGGAAATATATTTTAGAAAATCAAATTACCAATTTATATCCTCAACTACTTGTATTAATCACTAAGACTTCAGCTAAAACTGAAAATGATGAGTTGAATCTAGAAAACGAACTTGAACAACTTTATTTGCAAATTTTTTATTATAGAAATCTTGGTGATACTGCCAAAACCGAAGAATTGTTATTGCGTTATCGAGATCTCTATAAACCAATGAACAAGCGCAGTAGCTTAATAGCTACAGGTAACTCTAAATTCTATAGACCAGATCAAGTGCTAAAGAATTGGGACATAATTCTTGCTGAAACTGATGCTATTCAAAATGAGGTAGAAAGAAAAGCTGGGTTATATAAAATGACTTGCAGCTATTTTAAATGTAGCGATTGCTGCTCTAATACTTTTCCAACCATGACACAAACTGAATTTGATTATTTAAAAGCCTGGATGGAAAAAAATAATTATCCTCTTGAAAAAATTCAGGAGCGCGCAGAATTAATTCAAGAAGATTATCAGAAAAAATTTGGTAAACGCTTAGCAGTGGTGGATAAAGAATTAGCTGAGTTTGATTTTCGCGGCTCAGAGAATCCTCACAATTATAAATTTTCTTGTCCGTTTTTAGAGGGCGGACAATGTTCTATATATGAAGCAAGACCACTTATATGTAGAGGTTTTGGTCTATCGTCTGCTAACGAAGTCTCGATTAAAACTTGCAAATATTACCTAGCTCAATATCAGAACAATTCCAGCGTCGACAATGAACGTTATGTCTATGATTTACGCCAAGCTCAAATGCTTGCTGACGCTAGTGACCGACATCTAACCGAGGGTAAACACCTAGTTGGCACTATTGTGGCGTGGTTTAGTAAATTAATCTCTTGACATGTAAATATGTAATGTGATATTATTCGCTTTTGAGGCTCTATATATGAATTTATTAAGTGGTTTAGCTAATTTATTAGGATTTGGTGGTGCTCAAGCACCAAATACAAGTAGTACACTTGATCCAAATCAACCACCAACGACTACGGTAACTCTCACGCCAGAAGCGAGAGCAGCCCAAGCAGAAACTACCACAAGAACAGATGGAGTTAATTTAGCAGCAGCGACAACGCCAGCAGCAGCTCAAGCTCCAACAACTCCTATTAACCATGAAGCTGTCGTAAAACAAGCCACAGCCGTATTTGAAGCAGCCAAACTAGATTATGAGAAAGCTGTAGAAGCCGTAAAAGCCAATGCAGAAGCGACCCTCAAAGTAAAAATTGAAGCTCTAGAAACCGCCGCAAAAGCATTACAGAAAGCTATAGAAGATCAGAAAGCAGCAGCTCAAACTCAGGCAACAACTACAATACAGCCGGCAGTAGCTCAGGCAGTAGCACCTCAAGCAGCGCCAAGCAACACTACAGTAACTGGAGCACCAAACTCTCCAATGACTATCAACATGGGAGCAGCAGGTCCGTCCGGAGCAAATACACAAACAACCACGGCTCCAGCTATTCCTTCAAGCGAGCCAATGAAGCCAGAGGATGCAGCAGCTTTATTACAACAATTAATGACAGCTCAGCAAGAACAAGCTGCCGTTCCAGCCACTAAATAATCTTTCGAGCAATATAGCTTGACATTAGGGTTCTAAGTTTAGTAGAATTAACTTAAATAGAGGAAATAAATATGAGCACACAAACATTTGCAGTAGGGCAATCAACCGTTCCAGCAACACCAGTAGCAGTTCCGCAACCAGCAAGTCTTCCAACAATTACAGCAACAGGAATTAATAATGGATTAGCTCCAAACCTTACTATGACAGGCAATGCAGCTCATCCTCAAGTTGCAACAATGCTTGCAGCAGCTCCCGCACCAATTAACATTACTTCAACAACTACTCCTAACACTCCAGAAGGAATAGTCATGAAAAGTCTAGCTGATAAATTAAGAGCAGCTGGCGTACCAGCTGAGGTAGTTGCTTCCATCAATAAAGTTTCTAATATTTTTAAACCAGCAGTTGTAACGTCAATTCAAGCAAGGGAAAGAACAGAAGCTCCACACAAACTTATGAATATCATTAGTCACGAGCTACCTCAAATAGTTAGAAATCGTAGTGATGATTCAGCTAAAGCCACATCAGGAGTAGCTTTCAACGCTTTAGTAGAAATAGCTCTAAATCCACTTGCTGCGAGTTCTGGTCAAGCAAATTTACATCCAAGCTTAGATCAATCTTTAGCTTCACAGTCAAGCAAAGCTGCAAGAAGTGCATTAACCGAATTATTAAGCCATCTAGATGAGGGATTTTTCTATGGCAGTCAACAACAATCAGTTAGCGCCAAAGTTGAAGCTAAAGCAGAACTTCTCAAAAATATGCAAGAAGTTATGCCACAACTTGCTCAACACAATCCTGAAGCAGTAGCAGAAGCTGCAACAAGGGCATTAATAGGAGGTGGATTCTCTACCACTCAGAGCGATGAATTAAAGGCATTAGCATTAAATACATTAAATCTAGCCTTAGCTAGTAATCCACAACAAGCATTGAAAGGTATAATGCTTGGCTCTTCTCTCAAACCATGGTTTGAAGCAAGCTCTAGTGATATGAAGCAAGCACAATTAACTACCTTAGCTAATTTAGTTCAAGCAACAGGACAAAAACATCCTGAACTTAATAGAGATGTTGAGTTATGCTTAGCAACAATATTAAAATCATTTGAAGAATTGAAGCATCACGATAATATAGCCGGTTTCAATAACAATACTGCACAAGCAGCAACAACAACAACTAGAGCAGTATAACGACGCGCTATAATTGTCCTTTATGGACAAGAAGCAATTAGATCGTAGAACTTTTTTAGCAGGCTTAGGAGTAAGCGCAGTAGCACTCGGCATGAGCAGTCTCACTGGTTGCTTGCCAGCCGCTAAAGCCAAGGCTCTGAGCCTAGCTCACGGCAATGACACTCAACTGTTTCCACTCTACGATGGCAGCAAGTATACCAAGAAAGACTTCACCCATCTAACTAAAAACGAAAAGCTTGGTTTAAGTGCAGCTAACATCGAAAACCACCTCGGGCTTTATGAAGGCTACATCAACAAAGTAAACACAGCTGAGGCAGAGATGCGCGCTAACAATATCAATGAAACGTCAATGAAGAATCTAGCGTTTGCTTTAAACGGCATGGCACTTCATGATATTTATTTCTCTAATATGAGCACAGAAGCTACTAAACGTTCAGCAGCTTTGAACAAGGCTCTAGAATTAAGTTACGGTAACTTTGATACTTACTTTACTAACCTCACGCAAATCGCGGGTCAAGTTAAAGGCTGGTCAGTGACTTGTTTAAACTTACTTAACGGTAAACTTTTAAATTATGGAATTGAAGATCACAGTGCTAACTTCCCTAACTTTGTGATGCCAATACTTGCGCTTGATGTTTACGAACACGCTTACGAAATAGATTTCACTAAAGAAGGTAAAGCTAAATACATAGAAGTATTCTCAGGAATCATTGATTGGGACTTGGTTTCACGTCGTTATGATGCCTTGACAACTGTATTTAACTAACACGTCATTGCAAGGAGCAAAGCAACGAAGCAGTCTATTCCTTCTCAGGCATCTTATAGTCACACAAGTTAGAGATCTTCTCAAGGCAATCCCATGCTTGATCCATCAGATCACCATTGTAATCTATTTCATAAGGCTCACCAATTTTCACAACTAGTTCTTTATTAGATTTATAAGTGATGCCCATAGGAATTATTGGTTTACGCGTTAGCCTAGCTAAAAATATCGGACCTTTATTAGGTTTACCTAGCTGGCTAGGAAGCTTTGAGCGAGTGCCTTCTATAAAGATTCCTACGCACCAAGATTTTAATATCGTGGAATGAGATAACGCTTTTTTGGCTGCTTTAAAGGTCTGTGATTCTGCGTTATCTCTATCGACAGAAATAGTACTAGTCAAAGACAAATAAAGGTTCAATAAAGGGTTATTAAATAATTCCTTCTTTGCGATAAATGCTACTGGATGTTTTAATGAATGACCCAGTAGTGGCGGATCATCGTAAGTCCGATGATTAGAAACGATTATGTAATTCTGCTTAGGATCAGGTTTCTTGCCGACAAATTCAATTGTAGTTTTCTTATAAAAATGAAAGTATGGATAAAGAAAGAAACTATCTGAAACCCACTGCGCAAAAGCGCTAAGCCAGGAGTAATAATATAAGTCTTTGATTTTTTTTAATAAATCTTGCACTGCAGCATAAATTTTACAATATGCTAAGCTAATATGCGTTATGTCTTTCTACGAAACAGAAGCCAGAGTATCACGCGACCCAATCATGGGGCTAATTCAAATGGCTTCTAAAGATAGTTCTCCAGATAAACTAACAGCGATTATCGGTTCTGCTGCTGACGACAAAGGCAAGGTCATAGTGCCTGAAGCAGTATTAGAAACAGCTCGCGAACTTTCTAGCTTGAGTATTAATTTTGAATATGCTCCGAGTCCGGGGATTTCTGGATTAGCAGAAAGATTGAGTGAAGAGTTTTTAGGTAAGAATATTTGCAAGGCACTTTCTGATCAAGGAGTTTATCGTTCAGAAATAGTTGCCTCTGGTGGCACCAATGCTATCGCGACAGCGCTATTGGCTTGTACTAATAAGGATGATCAAATCATCACTCATAGCCCACACTGGGCAGGCTACGACAGTATCACTTGGGCTATCAATCGTAAGCCATTAATTAACTTTGATATTTTAGATGCCGAAGACAACTTTAATTTCGTTGCCTTTGAGACTACTATAAAGAATCTAATTGCCTTTAAATCTGACGCACGCATTATCGTAGTCATGAACACACCTTTCGATAACCCACTTGGTAAGGACTTTGGCGTTGATGCATGGAATAAGATTGCTGAAATATTATCGAAATACAACGATAGAGAAATAATTATTATTCTTGATACCGCTTATATGGACTTCGGACCAGATGGTAAAGATTACTTGAGATTAAGCTTCATTCCTAATTTATTCAAGAAGATAGATAGCTCTAAATTCAAATTAATCATCGCCGGCACAGTTTCTAAGAGCTTTGCCATGTACGGAGCTAGAATCGGCTCAGCAACACTATTAACTACAGATCAAGAAGCAGCAAGTAACTGGAAAGATATTGCCGGTGGTTGCGTTAGAGGTACTTTCAGCAACGCTTCTAGAATCGGACAAGAGATTGCAATTAATATACTTGAAGACAAGGATAAACTAGCAAACATTCATGAGTTTCAGAAACAAACTTCTCGCGTAATTAATAAGCGCCGTGATTATTTCATAGATGCAATGAAAGGCAAGCTAGAAGACGAATACCGCCTAATTAGACCTGATAGTGGATTCTTCATCAGCTTGATGATAGACAATCACAAATATCAAAACTCAACTTTCGCTGAAGTCTTCTATAAAAAACTTTTAGAGAACAGGTTGTATGCGCCACTTATCTCTGGGCAATTTTTGCGCATACCTACTTGCGGACTTGTTGAAGGCAAACTAGAAGAAGTTGCCAAGCGTATAGTAACTGTCAGCAAATTAATGCATGGGATGCAAGCAGCTTGAAAGAGCGTGCATTATTAATTGACATAGTAGATCTTGGGACTAATCCTGCTGAATCAGAGCTGAGACTTAATGAATTAGATAGCCTAGTAAAAACTTATGGTGGTATTTCAATACTGAAGACCTACCAAAAGCGCTCAAAACCAGACTACAACACCTATGTAGGTCGCGGGAAAGTGGAAGCTTTATTTACTGAAATTGGCGGCGGCGAGAATATAGACCTAGTAATTCTTAACAATATACTCAAACCTAAACAAATTTATAACCTAGAAGAATATCTCACTGAATTAGAAATAGCTCGCCTAAAAGAGTTAGGTAGAGTCGGCACTCCCAAAAAAATCAAAGTCTGGGACAGAGTGGACTTGATATTAAAAATATTTAATAAGCATGCAACAACCGCTGAAGCTAAATTACAAATCGAGCTAGCAAGTATCAAACATATGGGTCCGCGTATATTTGGTATGGGGCTAGAACTCTCTCGTCAAGCGGGTGGTATCGGTGGAGTGGGTATCGGTGAAACGAACACCGAGATCATGAAACGTCACTTGAAAAAACGCTTGCAGCTTGTAGAAGAAAAAATTAAAACATATGGCGATATCCAAAAACGTCAACGCGATACCCGTAAAGAGCGCAATCAAAAAACCGTAGCCCTAGCAGGTTACACCAACGCTGGCAAAAGCACTCTACTTAAATCACTCACCAAGAAAAAAGAAGTTTACATAGCTGATGAATTATTTGCAACGCTGGATTCTAAAGTGGGGGAGTTATTTATAGCTCGCAAAGATGGACATGGCCAAACGTTGATGCTTGCTGACACTATCGGTTTCATCCAAGACCTACCACCTGATCTAATCAAAGCATTCAAAACTACACTTGCTGAAATCGTAGATGCCGACTTGATCCTACATGTCATAGATATCAACGACTCCAACATACATCTAAAAATTCAAGTGGTTGAAGATATATTAGATGAATTACTCGACGGCAAAGATACTCCTAAGATCTATGTCTTTAACAAATCCGACTTGTTAGCAAATCAACCGTGGTCTGAAACTGACAAGAAAAACTACCTCGATAATCTTTTGGATAAATACGCCAGATTCAATCCACAAGTGGTTTCCGCGCTGGATCATGCAACAACGACTGAACTAATTGAGAATATCCAGAATGCTATACTGAGATAATGGACCTCAAAGACCTCATCGAGACAATTGGCTATATTGGAATCTTCTTAATGATATTCCTTGAATCAGGAGTGTTTTTTGGATTCTTCCTTCCTGGTGACAGCTTACTGTTCACCGCAGGCTTCCTTGCTTCTCAAGGATTACTCTCACTACCAATCCTTATCCCAGGCTGTTTTATCGCTGCCATCTTAGGATTACAAGTAGGTTACTTATTTGGGAAGAAAGTCGGACCTAAATTATTTAGCAAAACTGACTCCTTATTCTTTCACAAGGATCATCTAATAAAAGCCCAAGAATTCTATAACAAGCATGGTGCTAAGACTATCGTACTAGGAAGATTCATACCAGTAGTAAGAACTTTTGCACCCATAGTAGCAGGAGTAGGTTCTATGCACTATCCAACATTTATTAAATACAACATCATCGGCGCAGTCTTATGGGCTGTAGGCGTGACCCTTGCTGGCTACTTCTTAGGCACTTTGATTCCTGATGTAGATAAATATTTATTACCAATTATTTTTCTGATTATGGTAGTTTCAGCTTTACCAGCGGTAATGCACATATTAAAAGACCCTAAGACTGTAGAAAAGCTTAAGCAGCTTTTGAATAAGAAACAAAAGTAACTAGATCTTCTTTTTCTGCTCAGCAAATAACCCCATTAATTTCTGGGCGGTTTTTTCATACTCAGATTGGTCTTTCCATGAGGTTTCGGGAGCTTCAATGCTCTTAGGTATCATCAATCCTAATATAGGATGCTTATAACATTCTTCCTTAGCAAGAGTGCCAGAGTTAATACCATGAATAATGTTTCGTGTGATTTCAAGCGACATACGTTTACCTTGTCCATAACTACCTCCAGCCCAGCCAGTATTCACTAACCAGCAATTGACCTTCGCATGTGCAATTTTTTCTTTCAAAAGATCTCCATAAACCTTAGGAGAGAGTGGCATAAAAGGTGCACCAAAGCAAGGACTAAAGACAGCCTTCGGTTCTACTACACCCATTTCAGTACCAGGAATACGTGCCGTATAGCCCAATTGAAATTGTTCAGAAGCCTCTTCTGGACTAAGCTTCGCTACCGGAGGTAAAACTCCAAAAGCATCACAAGTGAGCATGATTATGTTCTTTGGGTTTTTACGTACAAACCTATCAAACTTAGAGTTAGGAATAAAGTAAAGCGGATAGGAAATGCGACCATTCTCCGTAATAGATTTGTCGAAGTAATCAAACTCACGATTTTCATTCATTACTACATTCTCTGCCGTAGTTCCAAATCGACGTGAAGCATTATAAATCTCCGGTTCGGTTTTCGCTGTCAGCCCAATGGATTTAGCGTAACAACCATCCTCGAAATTAAACACCCCTTCATCAGACCAACCATGCTCATCATCACCAATCAACAAACGCTCAGGATCAGCTGATAGAGTGGTCTTGCCAGTACCAGACAAACCAAAAAATATCGACACCTCTCCCTGGGCATTGGTATTAGCCGAGCAATGCATAGGCATAATTCCACGTTGCGGATAAATAAAATTCAGAATTGAAAAAACAGACTTCTTAATTTCTCCAGCATAAGCAGTGCCCGCAATAATCACTTCCTTAGTACTGTAATTAACAATGATAAAAGTATCTGATTTAAGTTCTAATTCCTCTTGCGGATTAGCTTTCAAGCATGGAGCGTGATAGATCGTATATTCTGGTTGATAGCTTTCTATAATCTCATCACCGTAACTCAAACGTGCAGAGTTAGTGTTAATGACAGAAAGCATATTCCTAATAAATAAGCTATGAAAAGCAGTCTCAGTGATCACTCTAACAAACACACAATTCTTAGGATCGGCACCAGCGATACAGTCTTGAATAAACAATTCCTGAGACTGCAAATGCCCTATAACTTGCTGACGCAAGCGGTTAAAAGCTTCTAGTGAAATTGGTTTATTAATATCACCCCAATTAACAATCCCCTCCGTCAAACTATCTTTAACTATAAATTTGTCATTCGCAGCCCTGCCGGTATGCTTGCCAGTACTAGTTACTAAAGCACCTTTATCAGAAAGCTGAGCTTCACCTCTTTTAAGAGCAAATTCATAAAGCTGAGCTGTTTTAAGATTTAAGTGAGCTTTAGTGAGATTTAGTTGTGTATTAAGAGTCTGATTCATAGTTTTAATCTTAACTCTTGTAAACTAAGCCTAATGGCTAGAATTGCACAATATGTATTTTACCCTTCGGGCGAAATACATATTGCAAACTTTTATCAAGTCTAAAATGGCTTGCAATCAAAGCATTTTTACCATAAACATGTATTTCGCCCTTCGGGTGAGATACATATAGAAATGTGGATTACTATATAAGTATGAAACAAGCCAAAGTAACAGTTATAGGTGCAGGTAACGTAGGAGCAACAGCAGCTCAGAGACTTGCAGAAAAAAACATCGCCAATGTAGTCATGATTGATGTGATGGGTGGAGTTGCAGCAGGTAAAGCACTAGATCTTATGGAAGCTAGACCAGTAGAACTTCATGACAGAACAATTTTTGGTGGAGATGATTATGCACTTAGTGCTAACTCAGATGTTGTACTTATGACTGCGGGACTTGCGCGTAAACCTGGCATGAGCCGCGATGACCTATTAGTAAAAAATTCTCAAATCGTCAAAGCCTGTATAGAAGCGGCTTACAAGCATTCACCAAATGCCATCTACATAGTGGTTTCTAATCCAGTAGATGCGATGACCCAATTAACTCACCAACTACTTAGCGCCAAAGGCGTACCTAATAACAAAATTATTGGCATGGCTGGCGTACTAGATAGTTCACGCATGGCATTTTTCATCGCTGAAGCACTCAATGTATCTATTAAAAACATTCAACCTTGCGTACTTGGCGGACACGGAGATGACATGGTGCCAGTAGCAAGATATACTACGGTAGCCGGAATCCCTCTTCCTGATTTACTTCCAGCCGAGAAGATCCAATCTATTGTTGAGCGCACTCAAAAAGGTGGTATTGAAATAGTTAATCTACTTGGTACTGGTTCAGCGTTCTATGCACCAGCATCATCTGCAGTAGAAATGATCGATGCGATTCTTAATGACAAGAAACAAATCCTCACAAGTTCTTGCATGCTCACCGGTCAATATGGTATCAATGGCGTGTTTGTGGGCGTACCTGCTAAGTTAGGTTCTAATGGGATCGAAGAGATTCTAGAATTGAAGCTTAACGAATCTGAGCTTAAAGCATTAAAAGCATCTGCTGAATCAGTGAAAACTAACGTCGCGAAGATGAATGAATTGATTGCAGCAGCGGCATAAGTTATAAGCTCTTCCCAAAACTATACTTCTCATCTTGAAACAGAATCTGGTAGTGCTTTTTAGCGCTCTCTAGATCTTGCAAATCACCTGTTTTGATTACAAAATACACAGGTTCCTCTCCCTGAAACTTACGAGTGAATTTTGCACTAGTAATTCTTTGAGCTGGTCTATGAGTATAGTAAGTCACACTCGGTCTCTCAATATTAACAGTATAAACTTGAGAAACCTCACGAGGTAGCATTGCTGCAAACTTTTGAATACCAGCTTCCTTGCGTTCACTAAGAGGCATTATCACTAAAGGCACCGCTAGCACCAAAGCCAATGTCGCAGTGCTAATCAACACTGTAACTATCTTCACGGAAAATTTCTTCAAAGACCAAGCCGCAATAATAGCTAATGGTAAATAACAAGGAAGTATGTAATTAATAAGTTTAGTCCCAGCTGAAGAGTAAAACACTACAACCAAAAGAAACCATAACAAACAAAATTTAATCAGATCATTTTCATAAGATTTAGTAGAACGCGAGGGAAACCACTCCCACAAAGCTTTCGGCAAGGCAAAAGTCCAAGGCATAAACCCAACTAAAAATACGAGTATATAAAAATACCAAGGAGCATCATGTCCAGAAAGAGTATTAGTATAACGCTGCAAATTATGCTCTAAGAAAAACGCCTGAGTAAAAGCTCCAGCTGTAGCTTTATGCACAGCTAAATACCAAGGTAAAACCAACACAGCAAAAATTAAAACCAACCAGGGAATCAAACCAAGAATACGTTTAATATACGAAAATAAATCCTTATTGATTAACAAGAATATAACTACCACAATCCCAGGAAGCAATAAGGCTACAGGTCCCTTACAAAGCACTCCTAGGGCAGAACTCACAGCGGCAAGCAATAAATATTTAGAACCTATCCGAAAAGCCCCATCTGGGAGCTTGTCAAATAGGTTCTTAGATCTGGAATTATAAGTCAGAAAAAATATCACCAAGGTTGCAGAAATACACAAATTCAACAACATATCAGTCACTGACAACCTTGCCATTACAAAGAACTCTAAGGAAGTAGCTAATACTAAAGAACTAATAACTCCAGCATTAATGCTATTACCCAAAAGAAAACATAAAACTACTAGAGCCAAAGCAGAAAGAGCTGACGGGAAACGTGCAGCGAATTCATTATCGCCAAAAGCTTTTATAGAAAGGATTTCAGCCCAATAAAACAGAATGGGTTTATCATAACGTGGCTGATCAGCAAAATAAGGAACTATATAATCCTTACGCTCAATCATTTCTCTAGCTGCTTGTGGATAACGTGGCTCATCCATATCAATCAAGGCATAGGAACCAAGTTTAAAGCCAAAAAGAGCAGCAGCAAATATAACAACAAGAAATAGCGATCTGTAATTTATAGGCACCCTTATATTATACTTAAATCAGCATGTCACTTTTCAGCTTAATTACCCTGATTATTTTTGCTAGCGCAGCTGGCACTATAACTGGGTTTGGCACATCAACCATTATGATGCCTATTGTATTAATTTTTTATCCATTAAGTGAAGCTATTGTTTTTATCACCATCATCCATTGGTTCAATGCTATTTGGCGCTTATTACATTTTCGCCGTGGATTTAATAAACGTTTAATTCTCACATTTGGAATCAGCGGTATCATCACTGCCATCATTGGCGCCAAAATTGTTTTTATTGCAGATGAGCAACTCCTCACACAGATCGTCGCTATATTCCTAATCCTCTACTCAATATTTCTTTTCAAGAATCCTCATTTCGAGCTAAGCTTCAACAAACGCACCGGCATTATCGGCGGTGCCATCTCTGGATTAGTCTCTGGGCTATCTGGCATGGGCGGTGCCATTCGCTGCGCCTTCCTTGCTGCCTATAATCTGCCTAAAGAAATCTATCTAGCGAACTCGGCTTTGCTGCTTGCCGTAATCGATACATCACGCTTAGCAACTTACTTCTACGAAGTTCAGGGTATAGGTTCATTATTAGGATTAGGATACGTAGGCGCTAGCATCTGTGTGCTCAGTTCTTTTATTGGAGTTGATCTTGGCAAAAGAATAGTGGATAAAATACCCCAAGAAAAATTCAGAATAGGGATCGCTCTCTTTTTATTTGCAATTGCTATTAAACTCTTGTGGGTGTAAACACTAGACTTCTTGCATAATTAAAAATCCCCCATTGGGCGACACGCAACATTCGTTGCGGTCGCTACCTTTTTTAAGCGACATCTTGCGCAATCTTTGATTGCGCAAGATGTCTAATATTAATCTCCTGAGGTCAAACGACCCTCTTCAAAATTCAAGTAAATTACATGGCAAACAAAACCAACTCTAAAACCCTTATCAATATTAGCTTTCACAATAATTCCCCAGGTGACTTTTGACCCCTTTCAATTGATAATCCATCATGTTAAAACTATGCTCATGGATTCTCAAATCAAAACTTATATCTCAGAGATATGTAAATATTATGGTTTTGCTTTTAGCATACCTATAGGTCAGTACTTCTTAAAATTAGTTTTCGGAGAGAAGGTCACAACCCAATCATTTCTATTTGCCTTAGTAATATTCATTTTTGGAACAATTATGTTCGGCATTGGAGCTATAATTATGAATCAAGACAACGGAGAAAAGTAAATGACATTAGAAACAATCAGTTATATAACTTTATTTTTTATTCTTATCGCAATGGTAGGCACCTTTGGATATTTTGCCTATTTGTCCAAACAAAAAAAGTAAACCTACCCCTTCAACAACGGAGCCATCTTAGTAAAGAATTCCACTTCCCATTTCTCAAAACCAGAAGCAAAATCTAAATCCATATCTTGACGAGGGACTACAGCTTTAGCACCAAGCTTCGCCAAACTTTCATCCACTCTACGTCCACAACCACAAAAATCTTGATAAGCCTTATCTCCCATAGCTAATACTGCATATTTCATTTTCGACAGATCAGGACTTGATGCTGTATAAAGCGACTTACAAAATTTCTCAGCAGAACCGGGAGGATCACCTTCACCCCAAGTAGAAATCACTACTACAGCGTATTCCATAGCAGCCAGATCTTCCACTTTAACGTCTTTAAGATTCTTACGCACTACATCAAACTTCAAAGCATCTCCAGCTTGTTTCACCACTTCTTTTGCGGTAAGTTCAATACTAGTAGCTAACTTCTCTGAGTTACCTGATTCTGTTCCGAATAGTACATTTAGTGTCGCCATAATTTTATTCCTTCATTCACGCTAAGCTACACGCATTAAGCTGCTGCAACTGTGATACCACAAGCTCCCAGAGCCGCTTTTACCGCAGCATGAGAGATACCACCTTGTGCTGGTGGCTTCTTAGATGGATCAGCAGAAAGTTTGTCTTCTTCTTTTTGACGCTTAGTTCTATAACCCTTCATCTGGAAGTAAGCTCTAGATTGATCTTGAGTAAGAGTTAATCTCTTAATGTCATAAATCAAGTCTTCACGAGTCTCTTCTGACATCTCAAAATCAACCGTATTGATGATACAGTCCGTAGGACAAACTTCTGTACACAAACCACAGAACATACATAAACCATGATCTATATAAAACTGAGATGATTTAGCTTTCACACTGTCATGTGGAATTACTGAAATACAAGCATCCGGACAAACACGCTCACATTGTTTGCAAGCAATACAAAGATGCTCACCAGTATCAGGATCAACATTCAGAGCTAGTCTATGACGAGAACGAGAATAAAGTTCTGGCATCTTGTTTGGGTAACTAGAAGTGATTGGATCACGCCCTGTGTGCTTAAACACCGTATACATTCCCAAGAAGATGTTATAAAGTCCATCTACTGTCATGGTGACTGGTTTAGTAGCTGTTTCTAATATTTTAGTCAGTGTTGCCATTATATAATTTTACCCTTTTAGTTAAGCCCCCAAATACTCTAAACACAAAGCTACCAAGAAAATTATAGCCAATGTTAACGGAATAAGATACTTCCAACCAAACTCCATGAGCTGATCTTGTCTTAAACGTGGTAGCGTAGCTCTAATCCAGATAGCCACTAAGAACATCAAGTAGATCTTAAGTATCAACACTACAGAACTCAATAACCAAGTGAGATTTAAACCTGTAAGCAAACCATCGAGGTTACCCACTACCGGCAAGTTCAAACTTACATTAGCTAGTGAAGCATAGATCTCGGCTTCAGCATTAACACTAATCGGTAAATGTGATCCACCTAAGAAAAGTATCGCAGCAACTCCAGAAGCAATAAACAAGTTAGTGTATTCAGCCAAGAAGAATAAAGCAAACTTCATACCAGTGTATTCTGTGTTGTAACCTGAAACTAGCTCAGACTCGGCTTCTGGTAAGTCAAACGGAATACGATTAACTTCCGCGGTAGAAGCTGTTATAAAAATTAAAAATAAAGCGAAACATAGAACAGTGAAAAGTAAAGGCACAAAGCCTCTCAAAAAATCACCGCCAGCATTAGCAAATAAATTTATTGCATCAGGCAAATGTCCGTTACCAAAAATATTCCAGTTAAGAATGCCACCAGCTTGTTTATCAGAGATCTGGATGAGATTAGCTGAACCAGCAATTAATACCATTGATATCATCGATAAAACTAAAGGAATCTCATAACCCACTGCCTGAGACGCAGAGCGCATACCACCTATAAGCGAGTATTTGTTATTCGAAGCCCAACCACCCATCACTATAGACATGGTTCCTAAAGAAACCAACCCAAGAATAAATATCAAACCTATATCTAAGTCAGTCGCAACAAAAATACCAACGTTATTAGAAGCTACTGAAAGTAAAGGTAAAAACACTACCATCGCTGGCGCAAAAAACAATGCTGGAGCCAAAGTGAAAAGTAAAGCATCTGCACCTTTAGGAATGATGTCTTCTTTAAAAAGTAATTTCAACGCATCAGCGAAAGTTTGCAAGAATCCATTAGGACCAACTTTATCAGGACCAATTCTTACAGTGAGCAGCGCTAAAAACTTACGCTCGCAAAGTACCATAAACATTGCGTTTACCGGGATAACGGTAGCAATAGTTACAGTCGGAGCCAAGTAAGCTACTATCTCTGCGATCTTTATTGCAGTACTAGCATCAAGTCCAATTAAGCCTGGCAAAAAGTCCTTAATAACTATCGGTAGCAACCAAGCAAAAGTTACTCCGCCACCAGCTGCTGCGACAAACACTATAGTGATCCACACTGACGCTAATATCAAAAATTTAAACGCTTGCGCCAATGCCGAACGTCCCGCAAAACGTTGCCTCGGGTGAAAATTATTCAATAAATCTAGATCTATAGCTTTGCTGCTCATAATACCTTCTACTATGCTACTTGAAATCTTTCAGGCTGTAAAATAAACGAGGAGGGCGAATGTTATTTTAAATCAGTTTTTTTCTGCATTGCAAAGCTAAGTTCGCCTTCAACAGTAAGTTGTCCTTCAACTTCACCACGAAAAGCAAATTTACCAAAAGGGTAACGGAATTTCTTCAATTCAACTTTTATATCTAATTTATCTCCTGGAACTACCATGCGACGAAACTTCACCGCGTCTAAGCCAGTAAAAATTCCTAAATAACCTTCACTATATTCAGGCAGCAGAAGCATTACCATGCACGCAAGTTGCGCAGCGGCTTCAAGCTGAAGCACTCCAGGCATAATAGGAAGCTCGGGGAAGTGTCCCGTGAACTGTGGTTCATTGACACTGATATTTTTATAACCTAAAGCATATTGCCCTGCCACTACTTCTGTGACTCTGTCTATCATCACAAAAGGATAACGATGCGGGAGCATCTTTTGAATTGCTTTAATATCCAAACTGGTTTTTTCTGCGACGTCTGACATAAGAGATTATTAATTATACAATAATCGGCTCAGAACTTTTCTCAAGCTCAAAGGCTCTATGAATAATGCCTACAGCACGCTCAGCATCAGCAGCACCAATAATACAGCTAATCTTAATCTCGCTAGTAGAAATCATTTGAATGTTAATTTTGGCATCAGATAAAGCAGTAAATAGCGTAGAAGCGATACCTGGTCTATTAAGCATACCGGCTCCTACTATAGATACCTTGGCTATGTCCTTGTCTATTACAACTTTAGTAGCACCAATATCTTGCAATATTTCTTGACAACTTGCTTTAGCTAAATCAGCATCCTCAGTTGGCACCGTAAACGCTATATCATTAATACCTTCACGTGGCACGGATTGAATAATCATGTCAACGTTAATTTTACGTCTACCAAGTTCACTAAATACCTTACTTGCAATACCCGGTCTATCAGCCACTCCTAGAATACCAATGCGCGCTTGCTTAGTATCGAGCGCTACCCCAGTAACAGCCTTAGTTAATTCCATATCTCTCATCCTTTTAATACTTACTACCGCAGTCCCTTTATTAGTAGGGTTGAAAGTGTTACGCACTCGCAAATCGATATTGTACTTCTTCGCTAATTCTACGGAACGCGGGTGTAAAACTTTAGCTCCAAGGCTTGCAAGTTCTATCATCTCTTCATAGCTGATGTAATCCAGCATTGAAGCTTCTTTTACCAGACGCGGATCAGTAGTATAAACTCCATCTACATCAGTATAGATATCACAACGCACCGCTTTAAACGCTGCAGCAAGCGCAACAGCTGAAGTATCTGAGCCACCGCGTCCTAGAGTAGTGACCTCTCCTGCTTCAGAGATTCCTTGGAAGCCAGCAACTACCACAATCTCACCATTAGCTAAATGTTGATTAATACGATCACATTTGATCTCCGCAATTCTTGCTCTATTGTGTGAACTTTCAGTAATAAATCCTGCTTGCCAACCAGTCAGTGACACAGATGGATGACCTAATCTTTGGATGCACATTGCAGTGAGTGCAATAGAAACCAACTCACCAGTAGCAAGTAACATATCTAATTCACGTCCACGACACCCCGGAGAAACTTGATTAGCCAAATCAACTAAACCATTAGTAGTCTTGCCCATCGCAGAAACTACCACAATCACGTTATAAGATTGAGATTCTTGAATAGCAATCTTAGAGATACGTTCAATACAAGCAGCATCAGCAACTGAAGTACCGCCGAATTTTAAAACCAAGGTTTCTTTTTTAGCTTTGGAGATCATTTTATAAATTCGTCATCCTGATGAAGACTAAGCTAATTCTAGTATTTTCTAGTAAGAATTGCCCTATTTTAAGCATTTTTTAGGTATAGCAACTAAAAAGCGATAACGACATTACTATTGATTCTTCTAGCTTTTCTATTATCAATACGCTTGGAAATACTACTCGTTCTAGAACTAGAATCATTTGGCGTGCACGCTAAAGTCGAAGCCACTGGTACTCTTAACTGGAAACAATCTCCATTAGGGGTACGTATCTCTCTTGCAGTCCCTTGTTTAAGAGTATTTGCCAGTCTCACCACAAACAACTCATTATTCGCATAAAACACTGTTGGGTTGATGACCATAAAATTATTTACTATATATCCTGTTCTATTAGCAGTCTCAAAATCACTTTCATTTAGATTCGCAAGCTTAGTTTTATTGTTTAACAACCTATAAGTAAATTTGTAACCCAAATGATTGCTACTAATATCCTTAATCGCCATTCTGCGAACAATACTAGGATGGCTACCCGATAAAGACCAAGCACCTTCTACTCTAGTTGCAACCTTAGTTTCGTTAGTTAAAGTTTCTGCCGCAGTTGCTCCATTACTAGCTATTGATGCAGCATTTGTACCTTGCTTAACAAACTTGATAGCTCTTTCAGTTGAATCATTGAAAGCAGAACCATTACAACGCATAGAATCATTAGCTAATCTCTTACGATTTTTTTTAGCAACATCACTATCATCTAAACCACCCGTGCAATCAGCGAGCTTGGTTTTAATTTCCACTCCAGGACCACCACCTAAATCAAAATCAACCTTAGCGATATAAGTCTGAGTATTTGCTAAATTAATCAAATCAAAAATTACCGTATCATTAGTTAAGTAACCTTCTAAAGAATCTTGTTCCGTGTGAGAAGCTTGCGTAAAGCTAAATCTGGCAGTATTCTTTTTTGCCACCGCAATAGTAATTTCTATAGAATCAATCAATGCATTGTTTTGATCCAAAATATTCCAGGTGCCCACCAAGCTTTCAGCATTCACAGCAGCGGTACTAGGCTTGGCACAGAGCTGAGCTGGACTGAGTAACAGCATTAACAGAAACAAGATCGTAAGTCTTAAATACATCTGAATCCATTATATTACAAAAATTTTGCAATTCATAACGGTCTCTTAATCAAACCCACCCATAACAAGTATTAGGGAGTAGGGATATGACGGTCTTAAAATCAGGGATTGGCAAAAAGCTAGATAGCTTGCCAGCAAGTTCGCCTGCAGTTACTAAGTTATTAAGCATTATTGATGACCCCAAAACCACCAGAGATGACATTCTCAAACTAGTTACTTTAGATCAAGTTTTATTTGCTAACGCATTCAAATACGCCAATTCAGCTGCTATTGGCAGTTTCCGTAAATTAGTGTCTTTAACAGAAATCATCGATGTTTTAGGGTTTGGCATCTTGAAAAATATTGCTATTTTGACTGCCTTGCGTAGCGTAACAGTAGACAAAAAATTATGGTTCGAAGGAGTGTTTCTGGCTGTCGCGGCTAAAGCGATAGCTAAAAAGCTCAAACATGATAGAGACTATTGTGATGAAATTTTTATTGCAGCGCTAATGCAATCATATGGTGTGTTTGTGCTGAGTCACTTCTATCCAGATTTATATCCAGAATATAGATCTATAACTAATTATCAAGAACGCATAGCTAAAGAAAGAGAAAGCTTTGAAATGAGCCATTTGGATATCTCGGCATCAGTGTTGCTCGATTGGGGGCTACCAAAAAATGTAACGCAAATCATTGCAAATCAAGCCAATTACAAGGATAAAGAAACTGCAAAACAAAACATTATCATCGAGCTAGCTAGATTTCTACAAGGCATGGAATCTAAGGGTGATGAAGAAATCAAATACCTTTTAAAAAATAATCAAGAACTACAAGCTACTTTAAAACAACAAAAAATATCTCTACGCATCGGACAAGAGTTCATCAATGAACTGTTTGATGAGGCGAAGGATTTGGTTAGTATTTAAAAATGGTGCTTGAAAGCAGGATTGAACTGCCGACCTCTTCATTACCAATGAAGTGCTCTACCACTGAGCTATCCAAGCAGAAAGGGTTTGCCAGATTGAACGATGTAACAGAGCTGTCGTCTTTGTCGCGTCTATCTAACGCCATTATTATAGCTTCTATTAGTTAAAAATGGCTTAAAACCTAGTTAATATAAGCACTTTAATTTGAATGAAGGGTACGTACTCTGGACACTTCATTAGATTTCAGTTTTATTTTTTCTGAAGCTTTGGCATATTTTGGAAATATAATCTAAGGGCGTGTTAGCCTGATCAAAATTTTGAAATTCGACTCTATAAATAAAAAAGCCGGAAGATTGTTCACCTTCCCGCTGCTAGCTTTTTTATTTATGTCCAAACTCTCGAAATCCTACATACAGTTGTATATGTGATTTGTTCTTGTTTGAAATATGCAATTTATTCCTTTAATCCTATTTATGATTATTGGCTCACCTGCATCTGGTGGTTTAACATCAGGCATATGACATTAAATCTTGAATACCTGAATTCTGGATTATCCTATCCGCAACTTCAAGTCTTAAACCCTTGCTCATTACATAATCTTTGATAGCCTTGGCTAACTCTCGCAAAAAAGCCTCTAAAACCAAGATATTTGAGCATGTATAGTACTGAATCTTTCGCTTTATTACTCTGCGAGTATCTCTAAGAACAGAGTACGTACTCTCAACTAATTTTGAACCCAAGAGAGTACTTGGAAGCATATCAAAACCACTCTTGAAAAAATCAAGTATCTGATCACCATGCTCTTTTTGTTTTTTAGTGGGATAACATATGTGACTTTTTAGCTTTTCTGAGCCATCCATATCAATATAACTATAATTTCCTAATGAAAAACCTAATATTGATGATATGTAAGAAACATTAGTAATTTCCATGTAGGAAATTAGGGTAATTGCTTTTTCTATCTTATAGCCAAAGGGTTGAACCTCAGTCTTAAACTCATTGTATTGAAAACCATACTTCTCAATCTCAAGCTCTAATGCCACCTGCATATGCCATGCCCAATCAGGGTGATTAGAGATAAAGAATAAATCATCAGCATACCTAAGCATTCTGCAATCGATATTACGTTCTTTAAACTCAAGACAGTTCTCGCGATAATTCAAACATATCTTCTCAAAAGCTTCATCAAGTAAATAATGTCCAACGATATTAGAAATGACAGGACTAATACTAGAACCGCAAACCAGTCCCTTATCCCTATCAAGGAAGGCAAGATCTAAAGTTAGCTTAATGAACTTCTCATCTGATATTTTCCTTCTTAGGCATTCTTCAGCTTGCACTCTTGTAATAGACGAATAGTACCCATGAATATCAGCCTTAGCAATTGATCCGTATGGAACTCTGTCCCTTAACTTATCAATATCAGCAATCATTCTATGTACACCATAGCCTTTGCGGAAAGCATAGCTCAAAGGACTGAAAACAGGATCGAATATAGCGTTCAACCTCATGCTTATAGCCATGTGAAGCATGCGTTCATTCATTGGGCTGATCTCGAATGTTTGCAGCTTTCCTTTCAGTTCTTTTTGGCACTTAAGAGTTTCGGTCGAGGGTACGTACCCGTCTCGTACCCTTTGAGCCAAGATACTTATATTCTTGTCCAGATCTTTTCTATAAATTTCAATTGTTATACCATCGGGACCGACTACCTTAGGGTTCAGGCTTTCAAAACATTCTATTAAATACTCAGTACTATCGAACCCTTTATATAGATTATGAAATATAGTTTCTGGGTGTCTTCTAGAGAGTTTATAGAAAGCTCTATTATGCTTGCCATATTTCTGCTGATTTAATTTCTTGTTATTCATGAGTATAGCCTCCTTCTTTCGCGAAATGAATTACGGTTCCAATACTTATGAGACCAGGTACGTAAGCTCGAATAATGTTCCAAGTGATTTCACCCTCGTCTGTATCTTGAGGATTCCATGCTTCAATTAATTTAAATGTAGTTACCGGGTCAAATTGTGACCGAATGCCATAAATGATCTTCCTCCTAAAAGTGAAGTCTCTTTTAGGTCTTATAAAAGAGAGAAGTTCTTTTGCGAAATTGATACTGATTGTTTGATAATGCAATGGGGGAGCGTTATCCAGCCTATCCCTTTCTTCTTCATTCATTTTGTTAAGAATGCTTTGAAGGCGCTCATCTACTAGTTTATTAAGTGTTTGTTTTGTATTCATTATATTTATCCTTATAAGAGTTGCTACGAAACTCTATCTTTGTGTTTTTCCTCTCATATGCGTAGCTAGTTTGAATCACACATCCAAACCTTATGAGATTATTCCTGACTTTAGGAAAACTTTATTGAGTCTGAGTACGTACTCAGAAATTAAATACTTACTCTCACTTAAGAGCTATTTAAGCATTGCTGTTTAATCAAGATTTTTCACCACCTCTATCGATTTGCCTTCTGGAATAAGGCAGTAACTTGTCATTAAAGTTTCAATATCTCTAGGGCTGTGACCCAATAGATCTGCCGCCAATGGCAATGGAATATTATGCTTAAACACTAGATCCTGAGCACATTTACGGCGAAAGCAGTGTGGTCCATAAGATAGACCAACTCTTTTACTAACCTTGAATACCACTTTACTTAAAGCTTTAGAATTGCTATATGGTTTACCATCTTCTTTCACAAATAACCTGGGTTCTTCAATCATGCTAATTTACTCCTTTCTTCTAAATACACTTTTAATATGTCGCAAGCACTACGGGTCAATCCAATTTTTCTTTGCTTTCCGCATTTAGCCTTTCTTACAAAAAGAGTTCTATTGTCAAGGTCGATATCTTCAAGGTGAATGTTATACGCTTCGTCAATTCGAATCCCAGTTTTCATTAATACAAGAATTAGGCACTCATAAAAAACTCTTTTATATTTTTTAATACCAGGATATCGTTGAATCCCAGTGAGAATCAAGTCTAGCTCTGAGTCAGAAGGTGTTAAGCGTTTAGCCACACTGGTATCTTTTGGCTTAAATGGTTTAAGCTCTTCTAGTATTTTTTTATCTATGAACATTTAATACCTACCTCCACTAAACTTTTTACATAGGAAACAACTGCGTAATACAAACGAACTTGGCTTTTCGGCTTCATATGAGCTGTCTCCATTTTTGTGGATATGTAAGCCTGTTTTATATTAGAGAAATCAAATTCCAAGTGCTTTAAAAAATGCTTAATCAGTTGTAAATTTGTTTCTATCGAAGCAGTCGAGTACGAACTTTTGTATATTGCTCCAGTCACCTGACATTTCTTCCAAGACTCTATGGATGGAGCAAATTTATCAAATCTCTTCGTTTCATCTGTTACTTTTGCGTTGTGATTCATGCCAGTATTATACCCATCCACGAAAAATGATAACCTCTAAAAGCCAGTCTACACCTATGTTCTAGAAGGTATCTGACTTCATATTCGCAAGAAAATAAAATATACGAACTTGTTTAGCTCTAGGCTTTATCAATTCTCTTCTGAAGCAAATATTTGATTTGAGACTCAATAATTTTTTTATTAAATCTAAACAATTCCTCTGAGATTAGCCTAAATCTGTATTTGCTTGAGTCCTCAATGTGACGCTCTGGACGAATAAGCTTAAGTAACAAATTTAAAATTTCGAGTAAAGATTCATCAGGATAAATCAGCTTAATGGAATAAGTCTTTGCTTCTATATTTAAACTTCTATATATTGACAGCATCTTTGGATATGAGAATGGATCAATTTCATGCTTGATCAATTGCTCTATCTCAACGATCTTCAAGGGCTCACTCGTTAATTTGGATACGGTCACTTTACTCAGCTTGTCATAGAATTCTTGCGGAGATAAGCCATTCTGTTTGCAGTATATGCTTTTAGCACTATTAAGCGAGTAAATTAAACCCCCGAGTCTACTATCTCGCAAGTTCTCGCCTTCGGAGAGAGTTTTATAAGTTCTACTGTTAATCTTTGGCATTAAGAGTAAAATATCAAGAATATCTAAGTCATCACTATGCTTCCCTGGTAAAAAATATTCTCCGAGATGCCTAATAGTATTATTGGCTGTTACATTGCCTCTTTGCTTTTTATTATAAAATTTATCTTTGATTGTATTAATTTTCTTACTTATCTCGTGAGCACAGTCAGACGAGAGTTGCATGAGTCTATTTGACTCTATCGTAAAGGATTCGTTCCAATTGAAGATTTCACTAGCATGGACTTCCTTATCATGTTGGCTATAACCTTTTACTTCATTTTTGAATTGCTTATCAAGTTTTTCTTGGTGTTGTTTCAAGTCAGAATCTATTTCTGCTTCAAGGCTTTCGGTATATAACAAAACTTTCTTGCCAAACAAGCCTTCCTTTGAGTACCGAGGATTAAAAAAGTCAGAGCTTGCTTTTGAATCCTTAAAATAGCCTTCTTCAATAGGTTCACCAGAATATAGACAAAAACCAGGTTCAATATCTCCAAGCTTAAGATCCTTGAGAGTAACAGGATCTTCTTCATGAAAAATCTTTCTTGGATAAAAATCATACCGCACAGCAAGTGTCCTGATAAAATTCCAGTACCTTGCTATGCTCAAACAATCTAACTCCATGCAAACTTGGTAAAAAATATAGAAGGAGCTTAACTCAGTTAAAACCTGTTTATAAGAATTAGGTTCAATCTCACTCTGTTTAATGTGCTTAAAAGGATCTACCAGGATCAAGTCGATGTTGTCTCCATTCATAATAAAGATCAAATCAACTTCAGCATTTGTAATCTTGATAGCATATCTAGTCTTAGACCCCTGTATCATTCCCTTTGAGAGATAAGCTCCATATCTGGACTTAAGGTAAGGTTGGAGTAAGTGGATAATGTAAATTTGACTAAAGTAGAGTTGTTCAGCAAAACCGAATTCATGCTCATATAACTTTTTTAGCCTAAGTTCTTCTTGATTACTGTAAAGAATTTTTGATAGAACAAATACGCCATGATCATTTTCTAGTTTTTTCTTTAAACGGTGCTTATAGTTAATGCTCATGCTTTATGGCTATCCCTGATTATTCATACTAACATCGTACTTAAATATCTCAGTTCTATTGGGATCTAATATAAGTTCTTCGCTTCACTAATTGCATTATCAATATTTCGTTGAATCATACGAATATCATCATATGCACCATCGATATAATCCTGCATACAACTTATATATCTATTATAGTTATTTTTGTAGGAATCGATCTCCCACTGATTATTGAATTGATATGGCTTATAAGGCTTAGAGCAAGAATGACCTGGATAAATAATCATATTGCTAGCCCCAACAGACTGGCTAAGCATTACCAAAAGAGTGATTACATAAGTAAATGATTTCAACAAGCAGCTTCCTCCAGATATGGACTAATATGGTCACTATATCTGAGCTTTGCCGAACTGAAAAAACCACCACACTCTTCCTTCTTAGTACAAGGCTCACATTCTGGCATATATTCATTTTTCCAATCAGAGATACTCCTACGATTGAATGGCCAGAGCTTTTTATCAAGTAAACATAGTTGGTGATTATACACTGAGACATTCATGCTAAATCTTGCCAACGTTTCAACAGCTTGCACTAATTGAGATTGATATTCAATCGGATCAATCCAAAGGTCATCTAGATTGGTTTTAGTGAAACCCATCATCTCAAGACCCATTAAAGCTACATGGTCCACAAAGAGCAAGTTACGAGTTATAAATTCAGCAAGTTGGGGTAATCGTTCATAGGTTTGTTTATGTACAACGACTCGAATCTCTACTTGTTGTCCATATTTTTTTAAATTTATAATACCCCTTAATGTTTCATCAAAAGCACCATCAGCTTGGACGACATAATCATGAATATTTGAAACATCTGAATATAAAGGTATTCCGATCATTAGATTTGGATGATCCACCTTCGCTACTTTTTCTGCAAAGCTTATATTTGAAAAATTTCTACCATTACTCAGTATATGCAAAGATGTTTTGGGCAGATAGTTTTTACAAGCATGAATCATTTTAATCAAATCATCACCTAGCAAAGTAGGTTCACCTCCTGTTATGCCTAAATCCTCTGTATCTCTACTAAATAGTGGGATTGCCTGCATTAACTCATCAACGATATAGCTATCATTAATATCCCTTGGTGGCTGTGAACACATTAAACAATAGTTATTGCATCTCTCAGTAACCAACATGGAATTATGATTAGATTTTCTACGGTATATAGATCTTAATTTGAGATTTACTGGATCGAATTTAATCACATCACCATCATCTAGATAGGATTGGTCATTCGGTAATATATAGGCATTCAAAACTTCAAGCTCATTTAGAGCGAGAGAATCATCCTCCAAAATAAAATAAGCCTTATAACCATCATTTATAGCTGATCCTTGCTTATATAAAAATATCTGATCCGCCTTAAGTGGAGCAGGCAAATTCGGGTTAGTTGTTAATTTTGAAATGAAACTCTGATTCAAAAAAGATTCTGTCAATTGTTTTATTTCTTTTGTTGCTAAGTTTAACATTTACATTCTTACCCATCCTAGAAAAATCTTCCTAGCTTCCTCATCATCAGACAATAAACTAATAATATGCTTGAAGATTGTCATATTTTTCTTGCAAAACCCACTCAAAACCTTGTTGCCAACTATATCCTTTTGAGTTGCATAATGATAAACAGGATCACTCCCACAATAAACTTGAAATGCACAATCATTACACATCGGAACACCCTCTAGCATTGAGTCTTTTATTGTTTCAATCAGCGTATCCGACAACATAATGTCTTCATAGGTATCCTTCAGAAGATTTCCTAAACGAAATTTCTTATCACCCATCTCTGCAAGCATCCTTGATTCATCAGAAGCATAAACATCACCATCGTAATTAAAAACTATTGCACTGATACCAGCACCAGCTGGCGACTGTAAATCTACATAACCAGTTCCAAACGGAGTGAGCATTTTACTTAAAATCAATGCAGTATATTCTTCAACAAAGAATACTCCTTTTTTATTAAGATCAATAATATAATCTAACCCTTCCTTATAAAATTCTAACCAGGAATCCATATTGTAAAGATCATAACTTTTGGTTTTAATAGCAAAGCCATAAGGTGATAAAGATCTTAAAAATATTGAATTAAATCCCTGTTTTATGTATTCGTTGATGATTGCTTTTGGCTGAGATAGGCTGGCAAGCGTGGTTGTCATTAGAGCAGCAACTTGATCTGGACCTAATCTTTGCTTGACTTTTTCAATACCTTCTATGGTCTTTTTATAACTATCATTACCCGGTCTAGGTCTGTTTTTGTTATGTAATTCTTCTGGTCCATCTAGAGATGAAGAGATTAATATTTTATTCTCATAGCAAAAATCAAGCATTGCATCATTAATCTGAGAAAGATTAGTTGCGATTACAAACTGCAAATCTTTTTGTGCTACTTCATTTCTTTCCTTCGCTTTTATTACTATATATTTAATCAGATCGAAATTAAGCAAAGATTCGCCACCTTGGAATTCAATTTTTATTGCCGGTGATGGAGTTCGAAAAGTAAACTCAATTCCTTTATCCGCTATTTCTTCAGTCATGTCAAAAGTATGCCTATCTTCACTTTGTCTTGAAACTTGACAATATGGACAAGAATGATCACAGCGCAAAGTTGTTACAAATAAATGTAGGCTTGTAAAACTAGAGCTAAATTGAGCTTTCGTTCTGTATTTCAAAGATAGTAAGTCTATTGCAACATGAGAATCATCATCAAGCAGGAAATGTTTAGATTTAAGATCATTGTATAAATTAGAATTTTGCTCCAATTCTTTATTAACAATATTAAAAAGGTCACGCCTATCTAATACAATATACTCTCCAACCATGTTTGTTAATATATATCGATCATTATTAAGCTTAATAAACTTAAAGGGCAGCAGACTATAAGTTGTTCCAGAACCACTCTGGTAGGATTCCAGGTTCTTAAATTTCGACTTTTTTGTAATAATAGTAGTCATTCACATCTTGCTAATTATTCAATAAATCAGTCTTCGAAAACGCTTGAGCCAAAATAAGGTTTCTGAGATCTTCTGTTTCTTCTGCAATCCTCTTTCTTAAATCCTGATCTAAAATTTCATTACTCAATTCTTGTGATATACGTCCTACTTCATCTGATGATAATTTATTGTCATTTGATACTAATGACACCTCTACAAATCCATCATTCACCCTAAAATCAAACGAAACCTTATCTGTAAATTTATAAGCAGCTTTTTTTATAGTGTCCAGGCTATAGACGTCCAACGAATACCTGCTCACCTGGCTTTTATCTACCATCTCAAAAGACCTAATAGCATCAAACTCCACTAGTAACCACCAGAGTAATGTGATCTATGTGATTGATGTGACATATGTGATCTATGATTTTTTTGAGCACCAAGTTTCTTCTCTACCATCGACTGAGCTAAAATAAAATCAGCTTGATTATAAGAAGATTGAGATTGTTCAACCGTCGCAGATTTAGCGATATTTATATTCGGCATAGCACTTATTTGACCACTGGTTGCAAGCAATGCAGCTATAGCAACTCCTAAAGACTTAATAGTCTTCCCTTTACTAGAATTAATCATTTTTTATTACCCTTTCTTTACCACAATACCCAAGGCTATTATAGCAACAATTAATTAATTATTGCTCGTGTCTGCGATGGATTATTAAGCATTTTTAATACTCCGGTGCTTTTTTAATGATAATTAGTAAGGAGTGTATTATACGAAAACAAATTTTTGGGACTTAATTTCTAAAAGTGCTTTAATTGCCTTTTCAATATCCAATCCCATCATAATCTTCTGTTTAACAAAAAATCTATGGGTATCTATGGGTATTTTTGTTCTCATTTTCTTGCTTAATTTTTTAGCCCTTGGATTTATCAAAATTACTTGGTTGAAAATTCTATATTTCAATATCATCGTAGTTATATTTCTATTGGTATATATTGAAACAATTTATGGAGTGGTTTTCCCAGATCATATAATTAAAGATCCATACTCAATTAAAAAGAACTTCTATTTTAATAAGCCCTACCTAGATGAAAAATTCATTGATAGGGAATATACCACTCATTATATAACCAACAGTCAAGGATTCAGGATAGGCGAAAGTAATGATCCTGATGTTACTGTAGCTAAAACAGACTGGCTTTTTATTGGTGATTCTTTTACACAGGGGGCACAAGTTGAATTTGAAGAATTATTTACTTCTTTGGTATATCTAAAACACCCAGACAAAGTTCTTGTTAATGCTGGCATAAGTGGCATGGGTTTGATAGATGAGTATAATTACTACAAAGAAGAAGGATATAAATTAAAAGCATCCAAGGTATTTTTACAGATATGCAATTTTAATGATTTTATGCATGTAAGACCAAATACCATTAGTTTTTCTGAAATCCTTATGCATTATTCAAATTTTTTCAGATTAATTCTATACCCAATTAAGTACAAACATTCAGATGATTTACCCTTGGGCAGATGGACTGAACCATTTTATAAAGATGAAGACTTTAATAGAGATTACAACATATTCTATAAAGAGCAATCTGAATATAAACAAAAAGACCTTGAAAACTTCAAAAAATATATGAAATTGTTTAGTGACATAGCAAGAAAGAACGGTAGTGAATTAATTATCATCTTAATTCCAACTAAAGAACAAATATATCCAAGATTTTATTCGGAAGTAATAGATAGTTTTCACATTAACGAAAAGTTGCTTGATATGCGTTTCCCAAATAAGCTTATGAGGGAGATATCAGACAAACTAAACATTAAACTTATTGACCTTAGTGAAGACTTTAAGCGCAATGATGAATGTGTTTTCTTTGAAATTGACGAACACCTTAATACAACAGGGCACCAAGCTATTGCAGATAGTTTAAATAGGTTCTTAGAAAAGGAAAATCAACATAGTATCTCTAATAAACTCAGTAAGCTAAATTCAGGCGATAGATATCCATTGCAAATGTCAGATGGTACTCAAATTTCATTTCAAACTTTTAGAGACGGGAGTTTGGAAATTTTCACGTCAGACAATGAGCTAAATAACCTGAAACGTTACTACTCAAATTTTCAAGAAGAAATACATCCGATGTTTTCTCCTGACAAACAGCTAATTGTTTTTACCCAAGGTAAACAAGAAACATTTAACACCGAAGTCTGTTTAATGGATATTAATAGAAATAGTCGCATAACTATTACCAACGGCAGTGATATTTATGGCTCTATTCCTACTTTTTCACCAAATGGCAACAAAATAGCCTATGCAGAATGGAGTGGGATAAATGGTAATTTCACACAACCCCAAATAGTAATTTATGATCTAGTTACAAAAAGAAAACAACAAATAACTAATGACACCAAAGAGTATTGGAGACCAGTATTTTCACCAGATTCTAAATCAATAGCTTATATAGCAAAGGAAAAAGGAGGTAATTTTGATATTTATATTCATGATCTTACAAATAACTCTTCATCAAAAGTCACTTCAACAATATATGAAGAATGGGACCCCATGTTCTCCCATGATGGTAATTGCTTAGTGTATGCAGGTAATAAGGACGGCAACTGGGATTTATTTATCAAAGATTTCAAAAAGCAATCTACTAAACAAATAACTAAAACTATCGGTGACGAGTGGGACCCTAGCTTTACTCATGATGATAAACAAGTTTTATATGGTGGAGTATTTGGATTATTTAACGGCATATATAGAATGCCTATCAAATAAAGGATTATGCTATTCAACTCATTCGAATTTTGTTTATTTTTTATTATAGTCTTACTATTTTTTTCACTTGCACAAAATGACTTGCACAAAAGATTAACATTGCTAATTGCTAGTTATATTTTCTATTCATGGACTAGTCTTCTATATCTTGGAATCCTTTTATTGACTAGTATATATACTTACTTCATTGGATTGATTATATACAGAAAGAATAAATCAATTTATCTAATTATTGGAGTTACAGGAAATATATTAATACTGGGCTATTTCAAATATTGGAATTTCATTATCGACAGCTTTAAATTAATTGGTAATTTGAATTTTGACATACCAGCAATACTGCTACCGATTGGTATTTCATTTTATATTTTTCATGCAATTAGCTACTTAATTGATTTGAGTAGGAGAAAAATAGAGTGCGAAAAAAATATAGTTACTTTTGCTTTATATCTATCATTTTTTCCTCAAATCCTTGCTGGCCCCATTGCAAGAGCAGAAAATTTAATACCACAATTCCAAAAGTTATCATTGCCTAACCATGATGAGGTTTTTATCGCTCTTAAAACAATACTATGGGGACTATTTTGTAAGCTCATGCTGGCTGATAAAATAGCAATGATCATCAACCCAATCTTTTCTAACTATAAAGAAGAAAGTGGTACAAGCATCTTGATAGCTCTATGTTTGTACTCCCTTCAAATATATTATGATTTTTATGGCTACACTAAAGTTGCGATAGGTACAGCGAAATTTTTCAATATCAACCTAAGTGAGAATTTTTCACAACCATATCTAGCAAAATCTATAAAAGAGTTCTGGCATAGATGGCACATAACTTTATCATCGTGGTTTAGAGATTATTTATACGTCCCTCTCGGTGGGAATAAAGTTACCAATAAGTTTTCATTCTATCTGATTATTGTATTTGTTTTCATAGTGAGCGGTTTATGGCATGGGGCGAATTGGAATTTTCTTATATGGGGATTGCTTCATGGCTTATACTATGTATTTGAAAATATTACTTGTAAACCATTAAACAATATCTATGCTTTTTTAAAAATCAATATTCATATACAGAAACTAGTCAGCAACCTTGTTGTATTCTGCTCAGTATCATTTGCTTGGTTATTTTTTAGAATAAATTCAATGAGTCAGATTGCAGCTATATTACAAAATATAAAAACAAACCTTTTGCCGGTAGACCTACACTGCATTAATGAAGCCTTTTTAAATGACAATCTATGGATTTATTTATTGCTGTTCTTGGTTATGTATATTCTTGATTCATTCAAGGTTATGAATAAATTCACAAATACCGAGAAAATGACAAGAAATTATCTATTAGATTTCGTTCTAATAAATATTCTTCTTTTACCCTTGATACTGATAGGTGATATTGGCAGTCAGGAATTTATATATTTTAAGTTTTAGAATAATATTCTACTAAAGTAGCCTATTCTTTAGCTCCTTTTCAGTTGATAATGCAATTCCAAATGAAAATCCTAGTAAACTTTAATCTGTTTCTATCTTGTTACTTTTTCCTATACTAGCTATGCTTATTACCCAGAGAATCAAAACGATATGGTTAGATCCTCTCTTAAAACAGAACAAATTTTCTATAACACTAATAGTCATATCTACCACAACCTATCTTCTAGATTGGCAAAGGCTTGTACTAAGAATTGCATTTTGATTGATAAATCAGAAGCTATGAGCAAAAGTCGAGCCTGTAAAGTGTGTGAAGGTTAGAGGTTATACTTTTAGAATTAAGGATAGTCAATGCAAGAGTCGAGATTATCGTGGCGACATTTCTTTAGGCGAATAACAGTTTTTTTAAGTGCCTGAATGAAATTAAATTTTAAAAAACAAAGTCGTGCATAGTCTGAACAAGTAGGATGAAAACGACAACTGATGAACTTAGAAATTATCACAGAAAAAGTCTTTTTATAGACTCGTAAAATAATCACTACTAGTTTATTCAACAACATGCTCAACTGCTTCTGTCTTTACCGCTGCTGAACCACATTCAGGGCATTTGCTTAGATTCACAGTTTTTTTGTCAGGAATTAATAGTGCAGGGAAACAACCAGTACAACACATCATTGCTTTACCTAGATTCTGCATTGCCGCACCTGTATTTTGCATTACATCCTCTTTGCCATAATGCCAAATCTTCCCACAAGATAGACAAGTTGATTTTGTTTCTTTAATAACCCTAGTCATAACTCAATTCTATGAACTTAATCAAAGGAAGTCAAATTTCTTACTTCCCATAACCTCAATAAATTCTATTTATTGATCAATTGTTATAATGTCAGGATGAAGATTATTGCTCTGACGGTATTTCTGACGGTTTTCACCCTATCGGTGACAGCTAAGAATAAGAATGGACAATTTCAATATCTATACAAAACGCAACAGATATATAATCAGGAGGCTCAGCGATTGGCAAATCAAAAAGCCTTAGAGCAAGGACAAGTTATTGCAAATACACTTAGCAGAGAACATCGATTGAATTCTACTTTGAAGACACTCGCTGAGACACAGTTGCTTTATGAAAGTATTTACAAAGATTCACAATCCTCACAATCTGAGAAAATGAAAGCTTTGGAGAAAATAACTCAGTATAAACTCTTACAGTCCACTTTAGATATTAATAATATTGATGATTATGCAAATTTACATAGTTCGATAGTTGGAAACTGAGAGAGAAATAATGATAAATTCTGATTTGTAAGACTTCTTAATTCGGTTCTTTGTAACTAGACTTGATAACAAATCTCTAGTTTTACCAAGTCTGATGGGGGCATTAAATCGTGCCGTTCATGGAGAGAATTTAGATTCTAGAGTAACTACTTGGGTTATAAACATTGGTCCTCAATTGCTAAATAGTATCAAAGAAAAATAAATCCTCTTGAAAATTTACTGATTTTCATTGTCTGTACTTGTGATGTAATTATAGCTGCTCTCCTTACATCACTTAAAACTTTAGAGATGGTTTCATTGGGTAACTAATGCTATTAAGTCGATTAATCATTGCAATTGTTTGTGGATGATTATCTCCGACGGTTAGACGATAAATGGATAGGCTTTTTTTTATAAGCTCTTCAGCTGTAACATACTGCTTCTGTAATAAGCATAGCTCTGCTTTGTTAGAAAGGATGTTCGCATAGAATATGTGATTTCCCCCTAACAAATCAGCAATGATCCCTAATGCTTTGTCGTAATAAAGCTCAGCTTTTTGAAAATCATTTTGTTTTTCATATAACATAGCCTTATTATTAAAATGGGTTGCAATATTTATATGTTTTTTACCTAAAAGAGTCGTAAATAAAGCATCATTCTTGGAAAAAACTTCCTCAACTTTAGTATATTCTCCTTTCATAATATAAATCTGAGCTAAATTGTCTAACACCTTAGCGTACAATAAAATATTATTCTTTTTGCATAGTTCCATTACATGAATAATAGTTATATATAGCTGCTCAGCAGTTTCATATTCACCTTTGGCAAAATATATCAGTGCTAAATTATTCAGACCAGTAAAAAAAGAATTATTCTCATTCGAATAACTAATAATATTATCGGTATATGACAGACTTCTTCTTTGCAAATCCTCTGCTTTATTATAGTCCCCTAGCAAAAGGCTTAATGAAGCCATATTCCCTAATATAATTCCAGCTAAATGATGGTCTGCTTTACATCTTTCATCTAATAGACTTAAGGCTTGTTCATACTGTATATTTGCCTCTTTATAATCACCTATCATACTTAAAAGTTGTGCATAATTATTTTTATATAGAGGGTCATCAGATAGACTCACAGCTTTTAAATAATATCTCTTGGCTTCATTAAATTGAGAGATAGCTTGATAAGTAATAGCTTTAATAAAGTAAACATCAGCAAGAGCTTTTATATCAAACTGGTTTTTCTTTTCATATTGATCAGTCAATTCTATAATATCTCTATATTTAAAATCTTTATTTGCTTTAAGAATATTACTCATAAGAGGACCAATGTCTTTATGTATGCCTCTCCTTACAAGCTCATCGTATTTGATGCTAAGGTCTTTATATCGATCAAGATGCTCATTAAGATCGTACCAAAAAGATGACATATTATATCCCAGATCAAGATCTTCAATTTTTTTGTTATAAACCGATTCAATAAATTTAATAAAAGCCGGGTTCTCTTTAACCGCATCAAAATACTTTTTATCTCCAATCTTACTAAGTCCTTCTTGAATATATTTTTCTATTTGTGATAAATCATTATTGTAAATATTTGTATTCGTTTGATTACCATTTACAATAGTTGAGTTTTTAGATTTAACATTGAAAGTAGAAGTAGGATTTTGTTTAAACCAAAATCCTGAAGTTCCTATTACTGCAACTGTAATAGCAGTAATAGCTACAAGCCATTGATTTGGCTTAATTTCTTTAATCAACTTGGATAAATTCATTAGGTAACAATTATAATTGTTTAGCTCTTATATATTCAATACAATGGCCTTAAATATATACTAACCAGATCAAAGTCACTTGTAAGACAAGTTAGATCATCAAAACTCTCTACAAACTTTAGAAATTAGGTTCTTAATTAGACAAGTTACTAAACAATAGAACACATTTACAGGTCTAGAAATCAATTGAATCTTGGTTATTCTCATTAAGAACCTATCCGAGCTGAAGAGTATAATAATCAAAATGAGAATTAAACTTGGACATATTGAAAAACTCTCTAAACTACTCAACGAATCAAGTTTAGTTGATGATCAGTTTACTTCTAAAGCTATTGAGATCATAACGGGCTTAGATTCTTCAGATATAGATATAGAACATTCTATAGATCAATTTTTAAAGGATTATTCATTAGACAAAGACAATAATAGTCAAAACAGGCATATGATCTTTAAAAATAAAATAGAATCCATAGTCAATCAAATGGGAAATATGCCTTTAATGAATCAAATGAAAGCTATCATCAAAGAATTAGATGATGATATAAATCATGAGAATCTTTATAAAACACACGAACTTTTGCTTTGTGAATCAATGCCGTTAATGAAGTTTAATGATTTACAAAAGTTATTAAATGATCCTCAGCAAAAAGAAAGTATTATAAAATCAATATTTCAAGATTTACAAACAGAGGCTACTAACTTTAAATTACCTACAGACTTAAAAGAAAGAATATTGGACATTTGTACTTTCGCTATAAATTATGGTAACTTTAATAAGATTTTTTATATTCTTATGATACCAAATATCGTAATTTTGATAGAAACACTAATGAATCAGTGTTATACAAGCACACATCCCAATAGCACGAACTCACAAGTACTAACATTCAAAGATAAATACAGGGCTGTTGAAACCCTCTTAAACAATAGGATAACTACTGGTAATTCAAATCAATATATCCAAAAATATTTAAAACTTATACTATCTGATAAACTATACGAGAAAAGCTCTTTTCAACAGATACCAAGCTCTACAATAAATAGACATAAAATACTACATGGAGAAAAACTGGATTATGACAATCAAGATGTTCTTTTAAAGATGTTGACTGTTTTTGATAATTTGCTGAAGCAGCTTTTCTTATGATTGTAATAAAAATGGGAGGAAGGGATTCGAACCCTCGGTAGCCTGAAGGCTACGACGTGTTCGTAGCACGCCACGATAAACCACTCTGACACCTCCCAATAAAAATCCTGAAAGAGATTAAGACATTTTAGCAATAATTACCTCAGCTTTTCGATAAACTTGCTACTTTCTTGTTGATTCTGGATAATCCATAATTTGAAGAATTTATTCCAAGATCGAATTACTATTCACTCTCTACTCCTTTCCATGCCTCACCCTTAAGCCCAGGTACGAACTCTGACATAATCATCTCAAAGGCTGCATCAAAATCCCACTCAGTATCTATCGCAAGTAATGAGTTCATATCAAAGTGAAAATCGGGGTGATCTCGTTTAAGAATGAGATTCTTTTCAAATTGAGCCCTAGTAATCTGTTCATCAACACGCTTACAATACTCTTCTAATAGCTTTATGGTCCTATCTACCTCTATCAAACCACGATCAAGTATCATCCATGCATCGAACAGATCTCTTCCTTTCCGTCTTTGGTAGAGTGCTTTAAACTTAGTTGCCATCAGTTCTTCAAATTGATAAGTCAGTATATCTGTTTCACCCTTAAACCATTCTGAGTCTATTGATAGCTGTATCTTCTGTAAATCCTGTAAATGGAAATGTTCTGTAGTGTTTATTTCTATTTTAAGCTTAGATTGAGAGCCATCTACAGAGTCAAACTTATATAAGAGCTTAACGCTCCTCTCTGTTAGCTTTCTTGCAGGTTTACCCAACCAAGGATCTAGGCTAGATCGTATTAGATCTATAGTCTCACCTATCGGTTGAGATTTAATTTGGACCAAATCTATATCTTCGCTATAACGAGCTGGAGGTTTAATATATAGTTTATTGAGAGCAGTACCACCCCTAAAAGCTAGATTATCAGCGATTGAGGGATGATTATAGATCTCAACCAAAACTCTAGTAATAACCAAATCTTGCTCAACCATAGCAAGCGAACGCCACGGTGCTACCGTCTCTCTCCATTCTTCTAAAATGCTTCTATCTATCATAAGTCAGGATCGATACTTGAATTCTCAATTATCCTCCATTTACTGTTTCTAGGGCAAGTTTTTATTGGAAGAGAGGCATACAAAGGCACATAAGAAGGGCTGTGTCTCTCTATGTAACTTTCTAACTTCTCTATTACTTGAGTTTTTCTTTTGGCAGCCTTATCATCCCAAGTATCTATCCGCTCTAGGATGTAGCCCATACGCTGAACCCAGGAGTTTTCTCCAGAAGATTTTATAAGCTCCATTAATTCAACTGGATTAATGGCTTCTATCAATTCATAGAAGATAGTCGCAACATTACTTAAACCAAGAGATCTTTCGGGATATTGTAAAAGATCCATAGCAGTTAGCTCTGGGCTAGATACTTTTATTACCTCATAAGCAGTTTTGAAATCCTGCATTGATAAACCTTCTAAGGATTTCTTATAAACAAAATCAATTCTTACGTCTCCAAACTTTAGAGGCTGTAATTGTTTATTAGTCATCACTTGAAAGACCATAGCTCTTTGGTGAGCGGCTCCATGATACTGAGCAGCAGTTAGCAGACAGGCATAATAATCTAGCTTCTTATACTTCATTAATAAAGCGACTAATTCATCTGCTGGTATTGAACCTAAAGCTTTATGTTCTGGTGGCACTATGACGTAAAAGTTTCTAGCAGGGCTTATAAGATCACCAGTCTTCTTCAGGCGTACAACTCTATGATTAAAACTATCACTAGAAACCCCAAGGTCCTTAAGGGCCTCTTGCTTTGTAAAGCTCCTCTTGCCCTTTGCTCTGATATCTTTGATATATTGACCTAGTGTTACCATATTAATATAATGAGGTTTTGTATCATTATACCCATATATTACAATTTACAATAAAAGTTACTAAAATCATTGATACTACATAGAATTTTGACATTTAAGTGCTTGTTTTATCTAATTAACTTAATTTACTTACTAATACTCCAAAACTATAGCTCAATCTAGCTATAAATCAATGAGAACTTATATACATATATAACTTTTGCTCTTCCGAGATAGAATTACACCTGAGTGATAGAAATATCACTTGGGGTTTTATCGCCTCACTCTTAGCGGTCTCAGAGATGTCTGACCGTTAAATACGGCATCTCCCGGTTTTATAGCCGGGAGATTGTAGTGTATGTCCAGGGCCTTCGGGCTTAAAGATTACAGTAGTCGTCTAAGAGCGATTGATAAACTCCCGGCTTATATTTTTATAAATACATAGCTAAAAACTAACAATTACAATCTCGCAACTAGATAGATTTTTTTGTTTTGAATTAAGGGAGCACATACATGCCATCTATACAAAAAGAATTCGAAGAACTAATTGATTATATAAACGTACTATACAAAAAATACATCTCTATCGGATACAAGATCTTCCATACACTAGTTGACTATGTAAAGGTACTCTACAGAAAATATATCAACGTACACAGAAAAACCATTACCATTGTCACTCTATGTTTAATTGTTATGGTTTCGATCAGTGCTTACACTCAAAGGCTTGTAATGCAGGATAGGACTCAAAAATTCATTACTTTAAGCAAAGAATACCTTAAAAATCATGATGCAAATGGCATCAAAACACTCATAGCTCAAGCTGACCCTGGACAATATAGCCCTGAATTCCGTAACTATTTGCAAAAACTACTCTGGTGCACCACCGATTCAAAATTGAATGAATTCTTTGAGAGGATGAGCTTAGAAAACTATGAGTTATTAAAACAACGGAAATTTGATACTCTGCTCAAGCCTGGACAAATGGATACCAGTTTCATAAATGATCCAGAATTAGCGAGGTTCTTTCTCGAACAGCTTGCTGCAAACACTCCTATTATGGAAGAAATCCTTCTTAAACGCAAAATCGCAGACAAGCTTAAAAAAATTATTGATAAATATGCACAACCTTTTATTATTGTTAATTCTATTCCAATTGGTCCTGTAAAAGCCAATTCTGCTCCAGATGGTTATTTGGACATTGATATAGAATCAGCTTCTGCTCAAACCGTAAAAGAGAGAGCGGCAACGGTATTGGCTGCCTATGAAAAATACAGAAAGTACACATCAAGAGGAATAGAATGGTTACATTTATCTCCCTGTAGTGATGACAAAGTATGCCAGGAAGCTTTTATACATGAACATGCATTCATTGCTGAAGTAGGTTATTCAGGAGACGAGTTAACGGTTAGCGCGAGTGATATGAAAATTAAACCTATAGATATCCTACTGTTAAAAATCAAATACTTGTTAAGTGTTAATGATCCATATTGGCAAGATTACCTTGCTGAAGGAATTGAATATGATGTAATCTACGACACAGCTGTGCGGGAGAATCCTTATCTAACTAAGACAATAACCCCAGATGATGTTAGAAATAATCACTTAATGGGAGAAGGAGTCTACATACCAGTGGTTTTTAGCATAAATGCAAATGGCAATGTTGGTTTGATCTGGGATGGAGATTCAAATTTAAAAACAAATATTTTTGGAGACTTGTAGCTTGTTTTATTTAGTAGTTTAAAAGAGATCAAAAGGTCTTGAAAGAGAGTTAATCATGAAAAATAAAAATATAAACAAAATTAATTTGGTCGTAGCTGTTGTAATTCAGTTATTCTTTATGGCTTCCTGTTCTAAAGAGATTAAATTAGAGGGCCAAATCATTAATAAATACGCTAAGCCATATGCAGTTCTTAAAGTAGAAGATACTAGCCATGCAATTCAAAAGAGAAGGACAATTTATATCTACTCAAGTAAAGCTAATGATAAAAGGGCAAGAGCCGCTACTGTTATGAGTGCTGCCTTGTCAGGGATAAAGCAATATAATTTACATTTTGTTCAAGTCGTCTTACAAGCTAATAATTCTAGTTTTGGGTTATCAAGAGATGGTAGAGATATTGCCTCAGCAAATTATTCTCCTTCTGGAGAAGGCTACTCCGCAGGTGGTATAGTGACGTTTAAGGATTTCACGTGGGAAGTAACAACATCTGGTCCAGATCATATAAGTGAAAAACTTGCTTTAATGTATCGTGTCTCAAGAGAATTAGAAACGAAGAACCCTTCTTTACTTGATGCAAATGATGATATTTGGCTACCTACACTTAGTAATGCAATGGGTATAAGCCTAGATGAACTTGATGCCCTAGATACATTAAGTTACGAGCATGATGTATGGCTTAAGGTTGATGGGGACAAGAGAGTTACAGTCAATAAGTTTGATCTCTAAGTAAAGCAGAAACGCTGCTAAAAATCACCTAATCTCGTCTTCAGAGGCTATGACTTTGCCACTCAGATTGCAGCTATATGGTCCTTCTTTTTGGCGAGTACGTACCTTGTGGCAAATTTGTCCACCAAAATCATACTCAAGATTCTGGTGAAATTCATATCTAATCCCTCTTGGATGTGCTCAGGATGAGGGCTACAAGGCATTTTAAGGCTTCTTTTTGGGTTTTCCAACCTCTGCCCTGTTTTATTTATTTTATACACAGTAAAAACGCCTTATTTTTCCTGACAACTTAGCAAGGTACGTACTCACCACCCCTTCATCGCATCAACCACCTCGTCTTCAGTAGTCATGCAATAGGACCTTGTCATAGATATATCGCTATGAGCACAAGCTATTTGCAGGTCCACCAGACTACGTCCTTTGCGATTGTTAATAGTCACAAAACTTCGTCTAAACCCATGATTAGTAATCTTAAAGCCTAGCTTATTAGACAGTCTTCTCCACTTATGCCTTAAAGCATTAGGACAAACCTTCTCTCCATGCCGAGTTAGGAAAAAGCGCTCATGTTGAGCTAGCTTAAGCCTCTCTATAAGGTATTTTTGCAAGATCTCTGTGGTAGTTTGGTTAAGCCCTATACGACGATTTTTATTTCCCTTCCCATTCCATACATATAGAGTTCTTTGTTCTAAGTCTATATCTTCAAGCTTGAGGTTACATAGTTCACTAACTCTTAGTCCAGTATTAGCTAGAACTATCACTACTGCCTTAGCAAATAATTTATCGTAGGGTCCATTACCTTTAGCTTCATCATTAGTTTTAAGGATCAAAGCAATCTGATTCTCTGTAAAGGTGATCTTCTTAGCGGGTAAGAACCTCTTCGGTTTAAGCTTTCTGATCCGATTAATCTCTGATTCGGGGACTAATCCTTTCTCTAATAGATATTTCATGAAGCACCATAAAGAATCAAATAGCTTCTGTCTAGAAGCATAGCTGTCTACCGGAATTTTGCTCAAGATTCTGGAGAGATTCTCATGAGATAAATATGGTCTAGGGGCATAACGGTCCAGAAGCTTCCAGTATTTACCGATCTGGTACTCATAGCATTCTCTAGTCATCGGACTATATATCTTGCCGTTAAAAGTGCCTTGCTTGAGAGCTAGCAACCATTCTAAGCTTAGATTCTTAAGTTCACTGAGGTTTAGCTCTTTATCCAGTCTATTAGTCTTATTAATCTTGCCTCTTCTGATACCTTGAAAATGCTTGATTTTCCAAGCTTGATAAGTGAAATATTCAATAGCATATTCTATTTGTCCTTTATCATTCTGAACCTGAGTAGCAGGTAAAAAGCCTTCGTTTATATAGCGCTGTATAGACCTTATAGTCAAGCCTAAATCAGTAGCAATCTCCTGAGTGCTTAATGTGTTCATCGTAAAATCTCCTTATTTTATCAGGCGACACAAACGACAGACATTTCACATATTCAATTTATAGAAAACCTTTACTGATGAGGGGTTCAGCCATTGGAGACTTCATTACCAATGAAGTGCTCTACCACTGAGCTATCCAAGCATTTCCCCATCAATTCACGCACTTCAAGAAGTGGCTCTTGTCATGCCTCGCTGGCGCTCGTCTAATCACTGAGCTATCCAAGCGCAAGTGAATATTTTACCACTTCAAAAATTAAAATTAACTGGATTTATAAAAAACCAATTACTTACTTGCAAACATACTTCAGAATATCGCCCTGTATAGTACCGGGTTTAGCGTATTCATATTCGTTACTAACCCACTTAGAATCAACCAGCTTACCACTTCTATCATAAAGTTGATATGAGTTAATTAACGCTACTTGTTTCTTACAATCATAGTCTACGCTTGAATCTATGCGGCCAATCATCATCACTCCAGACACTTCTCCTGGTTTCTTAGCTTTAAATTGAATCGCCTCTTCTTTATCAAAAACCATTTTCACCCAAGCACGACTAATGCCATCGACATGTTCAATACGATTTTTATCAACGTAAATAGTCTTAGGGTTTTCTCCCTTCGTTTCTGTTACTCGCGCCCAATCATTCTCTGCATACTTAAAAGCATTAGAACAGGAAGATAAAGCAAATAAAAGAACAGAGCAAATTAAGTAACGCATGGTCATAGTTGCATTATGCCCAATGAGTATCTGTGTTGTCCGACTGGGAATATATGGTGTCCTCGAGGAGACGAGTCACGTAGCCGCGAAGCGGCGTCACGTGACGATATAAAAGGATCCGACTGGGAATATATGGTGTCCTCGAGGAGATTTGAACTCCTACAGCCGAAGCCACTACCACCTCAAAGTAGCGTGTCTACCAGTTCCACCACGAGGACATGAAACATTAGGATTCTATCAAAAATAATACGTAAATACCGCCATTTTACTGGTAAATTAATGCTTTAATAAAAAACATAGGAGCCACAGCACTGCGAGTAAAACTATGACTCCCTAGTTCCCTTATGAGTTAGCTCACAAGGAAGGTTTTAACAACACACTGACCAGAAAATTACGAACATGTACCTTGTTTCAGGAATTTTGCTCCGGCCCTTTCAGCCTCACACATGTTCTTATAATCAAACTCTCTACTATCTATCGGTGTAAAGAATAATCTACCGCAAACAAGTTGATTTAAATCAGCACAGTCTTTATTGCTTTTAACATTGACTTTAAGCAAAACCTTATCATCTTTTGCTAACTTACCTTTTTCATTGGCATAAGTTTCTAAAGTAAAGGTACCGGCAAATGGTGCCACTATGTCTTTTGTTTTAACTGTATGAGTAGCCACACCATTTTTAACTGGTTGAATTTCTTCAAGCGATTCAATTACAAAATCCTCTTGATTAACATTCATAAAAGTCTGTCTAACATTGGGTTTGAGATTAATTACTTCTATTTTGTATTTAGTTTTAGGCTCCAACTCCAAAACTTGTTTTTTCTCATTAGCATCCCAAGTTACTCGTTTCGAGAACAAATCCACCATACCCACCGCTGGGGGCATGGAAAAGGGCAACAGTACAATTGGGACAAGCCCAACCAAAATTTTTCTGGTCTTCATACGCCTCCTAAGTTGACGTCAAACATCAACTCGCGATTGATTAAATAATACTGTTAGTATTTATATTCCCTCTTTCGAAATTTTCTAATCAGATATTTAAGCTACTTTCTCTAGACTTTTAAAGGACTTTTTTAGTTCGTCCACCTTATCAAGCTTTTCCCAAGGCAAATCTAAATCAGGTCTCCCGAAATGGCCGTAAGCAGCAACATCTTGATAGAAGCGTCCGCCATTGAGTTTCGGCATCTCTCTTAGCTTAAAGTTTTTGATTATTGAATAAGGTCTAAAATCAAAAATCTTTTTAACTAATTCAGTAATCTCCGTATCATCAATCACACCAGTACCAAAAGTATCTACATGAATACTTGTTGGATGAGCAACACCGATAGCATATGACAATTGAATTTCACACTTAGTTGCTAATTCAGAAGCGACGATGTTCTTCGCTGCGTGACGCGCTGCATATGCAGCAGATCTGTCTACTTTAGTAGGATCTTTACCAGAGAAAGCTCCACCACCGTGACGCGCATAACCACCGTAAGTATCTACGATAATTTTACGACCGGTGAGACCAGCATCGCCCTGAGGTCCACCAGTAACGAATCTACCAGATGGATTGAAAAAGAATTTGGTTTGCCCGTCAGGCTTAATAGTATGGTTTTTGAATACGGCATCTACAACCTTGTCCTTGAGATCCTTTGCAATGATTGCTTGAATCTTAGCGTTATCAGTCTCACCTTTAATAATAGGATCGTGTTGAGTTGAAATCAGTACAGTATCTACTCTTGCAGGCTTACCATCTACGTACTCCAAAGTTACTTGTGCTTTAGAATCTGGTCTTAGGTAATGAATATCAGGATCATTCTTACGCACATCAGCTAATTTTTTCATTAATTGATGTGAAAGCGTTATAGCAAGCGGCATGTATTCAGGTGTCTCATCACAAGCATAACCAAACATCAAACCTTGATCGCCAGCACCCACTAAGTCTGCCGGATCTTGAGAAGTTTTGTCACGCGCTTCTTTTGCAGTACTAACACCAGCAGAGATATCAGGACTTTGCTGATCAAGTGTTACCATCACCGCACAATTGTCGGCATCAAAACCGCCACCAGATTTTTGATGATAACCAATCTCACGAACCTTGTTACGTGCGATCTCACTGATAGGTGCATAGGCTTCAGTAGTAATCTCTCCACCCACAATCACCAAACCCGTAGTACAGAATACTTCACAAGCGACACGTGCCTGCGAATCCTCAGTAAGAATTGCATCTAGGACTGCATCCGATATCTGATCGCAGATTTTATCTGGGTGTCCCTCACTAACTGATTCCGATGTAAACAAATATTTCTTAGACATAAAGGAGAATTGTAGCAATTTCATAGGTCGATCGAAAGATGGACAACCTCTAAATAATAAGCCATATGGTTAATCTAGACTGACCATCTGAGTTTGCCGAACTTTATTTTTGCCCATGTTGTAAGGACAATGGCTAATTCAAGTATTGAAGAACTACTAACAGAGATCTTGGTTATCAAAGACCTCTATATCTGCGGCAGAATGAACCAATCTATCTGTTATGCCGTAGTTGGCTCCGGCGAAGAAGAACATTTCTCTAAAAAGAACTGGTCTCAATACGAAGAATTAAGCGACTCCTACGTCAAAGACTCTATATCAGAATTACTATTCAGAAGAGATGATATTTTAGAAAAAGTCTCAGAATGCGGACCGGTATCAATTAATGTGGTATTCGACACTAGCTATTTAGATTTTGATGAAGATTTAATTAATGACATGATGCTTGATTTCTATGGTTCAAAAGACACCATCGCATTTGCAAGTTCATACAATTATTTCAGTGAAGATTTCAATGCAATACTCTCTGAGTTTGTGATGACTGAGTTGAATTAAATTAAGAATCCACTTAAAACAAAAAGACCAGGAATTTCTTCCTGGTCTTTTTTATTTTAATTAAACAGTAAGAACTATCTACGGCTGAAGTTATTTCTTCTTCCGCCGCCGCCGCCACCGCCGTAGCCGCCGCCGCCACCACCGTAGCCGCCGCCACCGCCGCCGCCAGTAGTAGTGCGAGGTCTAGCATAGTCTATTTTAAGAGCTCTACCTTGGAAATCTTGTCCGTTAAAAGCCTCTAGTGCTTTAGCAGCATCTTCGTCGCTACCAAAAGTCACGAATCCAAAACCTTTTCCTTCAATTAATTTAGTTTCAGTTACGTTGTGGTTTGCTGAGAATAAGCTATGAAGCTGGTCCTCAGTTACTTCGTAATTTACGTTTGCTATGTACAGTTTATTTTTTTGCATTATTAGTTGTCCTTTCTCCTTAACATGAGGCGATTGCAAGAATCTCCTCGGCGATCAATTATACTACCTTTCCCTGTTCAGAGTGAAATTTGCTAGGTCTTTGAGGGCAGTTTTATAAGGAGAGTCCTTCAGAACAGCAAGTGAGTTTAACGCCTTTTGGACCAAATCCTCAGCCTTAGCCTTACTTTTCTCGATTGCATCGCAGCTTTTAAGGGTTTGAAGAATATTTTCTGTAAGCTCTTTATTATCCGGCTCCACTGCAAGATTCTGGATCTGCTCTACTAGTTGCTTATGGGCAGAAACATCCCTCGCCGCTAAAGTTTCAAGTGTACATAGAACAGGAATAGTGATTTGGCCTTCTTTCAAATCAGCACAACTTGGCTTGCCTAAAGTTTCGGTATCTGAAGAATAATCCAAAATATCATCAATAACTTGAAAAGCTAATCCTAGATATTTTCCGTAATCAGCACAAGCTTGTATTATTTCTGAGTCTAAGCTAAAAGCAATCGCCGGAGCTTTAGTTGCAGCTTCAAATAAAGAAGCCGTCTTCTTATAACTTTTAGAATAGTAATAATCCCAGTCTACATCGGTAGAGAATTTTTTCTCCACTTGTCTGATTTCACCATCACAAAGATCTTCAAGTACTTTTGCATATAACGCAGTGATATCGTTGTTAGCTAGCTTGCCTAGGTTTACCGCTGCACGCGCAAACATAAAGTCTCCACTAATAACAGTGATAGCATTGTCCCACTTACTATTAGTAGTTGGTTGACCGCGACGAATTAAAGAGTTGTCTATGATATCGTCGTGCACTAAGCTTGCAGTATGAATCAGCTCACTAATCTCTGCAATCAAATAAATATTTTCGTCTACTTGCTTACCAAGAGCTTTAGCAAATAGAAAGCTCAAAGCAGGACGCAGACGCTTACCCCCAGCTTTAAATATCTCTTGCAGAATACTACATAAGGCACGAGAACTAGGACTTATATCTTCTATTAAACGATGATCCAGTGATTTAACTTCTTCAGTAACTAGGCTGAGAATTTCGGTAAGGCTTTTAGTTGTAAGGGTAGACATTTATAGTATTATTCTAGCTTACCAGCGCCAATGAATCATCAATATTACATGTCACAAGTTCTAGAACTGGCTAAAACAGCGCCAGAGAACGAAGTACCTGTAGCAACCTTAATAATAAAGAATGAAAAAATTATTGCTCAAGCTATTAACACTCGTGAACGCGATGCTTCCATACTCGGGCATGCTGAAATCAATGCGATGAATGAAGCTGCGCGTATACTTGGGGATTGGAATTTAAGCGGTGCAACGCTTTACGTTAATCTTGAACCCTGCTCTATGTGTGCAGGCGCAATATTACAATCACATATTTCAGAAGTAGTATTTGGAGCTTATGATGTTAAATCCGGCGCACTTGGCTCTCGCTACAACCTGGTCACCAATAACCTTAAAGTCACAGGCGGGGTGATGGAAGAAGAGTGTGCAGAAATGCTTACTAGTTTTTTTCAGAGATGCAGGAATTAAGAATTAGTCACCACGACTCATCACCCAACAATCTTATAAGTAATTTCCAACCCCGCCAAAAATCTATCAGGCTTCACTAAGACCTCATCCAGGGTCTGCCAATGGGTTTCACGATAAAGACGTTTGACTTGCGCTTTAGAAATATTACCGCGGCAATAAGCACTGATAAATAAACTAACACGCGGATTCTCTTCTGCTAGCGACTTAGTATCCACACCAAAATAGTCAAACAACTGTGCGAAGCGCAATTCCACAGCTTTCTCGCCAATACCATAAAGTTCAGCTATCGCTTTATTAGAGAAGCCAATGCAACTTAGTATTAAAGTTTGATTTAATTGCGGAGTCAACTCTTCTATCAAACGCGGACTAGCAGAACAATGTATCTCACAAACAGATTCAGCAATCAAGCTTGCAAGTAATCTTAAACGCGGATTGAAAAGTTTACGAAGATCACTATCTTCTTTCTTCGATTTGTTACCAAACTTATCATTCAATTCAGAAAGAATTCTCTCAACACTCTTAATCGAGATGCTTAACTCTTCAGCTATAGTTTTATTACTATAGCCCAATGCCAAAAGCTCTAAGAGCGCAAGTTTACGAGCACTGAAAAATCCCCCGCCTTTAACCAGAACTTCAATTTCTATAGGAAAACTTACCATAACCTGGTATTAAGAAAGCTTGCTAAGTTCCTTTACATCACTTATAACTTCTGCTACATGCTCAGCAGGTTTAACTTTAGAATAATGCTTAACTATTACGCCTTTAGGATCAATAAGAAACGATTCTCTCGTAATCCCCATGTACTTTTTACCATACATAGATTTCTCGCCCCAAACGCCATAATCATTTACTACTTTCTTTTCAGTATCTGCTAGCAAAGGGAAAGCTAAGTCATGCTTAGCAATAAATTTCTGGTGACTCTTCTCATCATCACAGCTAATACCTAAAACTTGCACACCAAGCTTCTTAAGTTTAGAAAGATTGTCATTAAAGCTACAAGCTTCAGTAGTACAACCAGGCGTTAAATCTTTAGGATAGAAAAAAATGATTACGTAAGAACCAGCAAACTCTTTCAATGCCCTAATTTTACCGTCTTGGTCTTTAAGCTTTAGCTCTGGTGCTTTTTTACCTTCTAATGATGTTTTTGTTGCCATAAAGAGATTTTAGCATCCGGCAATTTTTTTTTCATTATCCCCTAAAGTTTCTAGGTCACATGGCCGATATACTGCATCAACCTAAGCTAAACAACTTAGGCTATATACATTACATTAACCGGAGGAAATCATGCCAATCATAGTCAATACCAACACTAGTAGCCTTTTTGCTCAAAGAGCTTTAGGTAAAAATGCTTTCGATATGCAAAAGTCTATCGAGAAGTTATCGACGGGTATGAGAATTAACCGCGCTGGCGACGACGCAGCAGGATTAAGTATCAGTGAGGGCTTGACCTCTGATATTAAAGGTTTACAAA
>JACCDV010216742.1_pt1 | contig 58242 bp, 70 predicted proteins | sample 7446131 | NCBI WGS metagenome assembly JACCDV01 (sample SAMN15323448, study PRJNA562643) | freshwater metagenome | isolation source: river surface water | place: USA:Blue River Watershed | collected 2017-08-17
CAAATGGCAGAGAAGCGTAAAAAAACTGCTAGCCACAACTGGTTGCCGTTTATATACTTTGAAGCTATAAGCCCTGCGGCAGATTGGACCAGTGACGACTTGATGAATTTACGCAAGTCTGATGCTATCACTGGTATCTATTCTGCAAAGAAAGTTATCAATAAATTTGTCAAAGGTAAATTTACTACTACACTAGATTGTTTTAGAGATCAGCTTTCTAATCCATGGAGTAAAAAAGCAACGTCGGACAAGAATGCGCCTGCTAAAAAAGGCGATGCATCGTCAACTGGTCCTAGAAATGCCAGCGTGGATGTAATGGGAAATCAGACAGGATATCAAGATGAGAGCTAATGCAAAAGGCGAAAGACTAGGTCACCACCAACAATCAGCCGGTAATAAAAATCACGGTATATTTCTTGGTAAGGTCAAAGACAACGTTGACCCGCAGGGATTGGGCCGCCTACAAGTCTGGATTCCGCAATTAAGCAATGCAAATGAAAATGACAAGACTGGCTGGTTTACAATGCGCTACTGTCCGCCTTTTGCTGGCGCAGGGGATACCAACAGGGAATCACAAGCTAACAATGCTACAAAATACAAACAAACAAATCAAAGCTATGGCATATGGATGGTTCCTCCTGATAAGAACGTACAGGTTGTGTGCGGCTTCTTAAACGGTGAAACTCATCAAGGTATTTGGTGGGCTTGTTTACCACATGACGGCCATACACACGCAATTCCTGCTATCGCATCTGGTAGCACACACGAAGGTGAAGTTGCTCCTGTTGCAGAAAGAAATCGATTCAACTCTGCTGATCCTCAGCTTGAAAACAGACCTAAACATATTGTAGGCGATGTTATTAAAGGACAGGGTTTAGAAAAAGACAGACAGAGAGGACATACCAATGCTGGTCCTTTTAGAAATGCCACACAACATCCTGGCTATGGTTATGGTATATTAACTCCAGGACAACATCAATTTGTAATGGACGATGGTCCTGATGGTCGCAGTGGACAAATTAGATTACGCACACAAAGTGGCAACAGTATTATTATGGATAATAACTGTGGTTTCATTTACGTTATAAATGCCAACGGCAGTGCGTGGATACAACTTGATAAAAAAGGCAACATTGACATGTATGCTGCCGGCGACTTTAGCGTCAATGCTGAAGGCAGTATAAATCTAAGAGCAAACAACAACGTTAACATTGACGCTGGCGCTAACATTAATGCCGTGGCAGCAGAAAATTGGAACCTTGAAGCTTGCGAAGTTTTTAACGCCACTGGCACAACTGGCATGAAGTTAAGCACTGGCCAGAACATGAACATTTTAGCCGACAGTCAATTTAAAATGACTGGGCAACGAATCGATTTAAATGGCCCGCCAGCAGAACGTGCAACTTTACCAACACCTAATAGTTTAGTAACAAACAGCGCAGTTGGCAAGAGTGTTGCAAGTCGTGTACCCGAAGCAGAACCATACGGCGGTCACGATTGCCGCAACGAAGGCGAGCAACCTACTGTTGCTCCGGGTAGTCCAGGAGTACCTGATGCTGAAATTGAACCAGCACCAGCAAGTTATGAAGATCAACCACCGCCAGAGCAAACAGATGCGATTGACTGTGTACCTGAGCCAACACAAGGTCGCCTAAGCGAAGATGGTTTCCAGATTTTAAAAAGTAGAGAAGCATATTGTGGCATTATGTACAGCGACTTCCAAGGTTATAGTATTGGCTATGGAATTCGTTTAGACATTTTTGGTCCAGGTGGTGGCGGCAAGATTGATGAAAATTTAAAGCAGGCATTGTTAGCAGGCCCTAGCGAACCTGAAGCACGACTAGCAAGCAGACAAATTATTGACAGAGAAAATACTCCGCGAGTTATGCGAGCACTTGAGCGAGCAAAAAGTGCTGCCGGCAGAACTGTTTGCATTACACAGTCTCAAATTGACGGCCTAATCATGGCTTCCTATAGTAGCCCAGTAAGTGCAGATAAAATGGCAAACGCACTAGTCAAAGCCGCTGCCAGCAATGCTGACGGAAAGGCTACTAACGAAGATGTTGCTAAAATTTGGGCCAATACACCTTACAACAACGACAGTAAAATTCGCAACAGTGATGCCAAGTATGTAATGACAGGCAAGCCAAACCCTGATACAAGAATTATGCCAGCGTCAAAGTTACAAAAGGAAGGTATTACTCGAGATCTTTCACGTTTGAAAAGTAACAAAGTACAGCTTCCTCAAACCAACGAATGGCGTACACCACTAGGCAATGGTGGTGCAACTGGAACACGAGTGGGAAACTCTTATGGTCGCCCAACTGCACAGCATTTAGCCCAATGGGAAAGAAGCTATTACTTGAATACAGGACAAGTTCCGTATGGTAGCAATCTTACATTGACTCAGTTACGTGACAAATACGGTCACCCACATATTGATGGCAATGTCCCGCCAAAAGCGCCAGATGCTACATCAAATCAAGCCTGATAAAACCCAGCTTATTACCGACTGGTAAATAGGTGCATGCCAGTCTACAAATCTAAATTTCGTGGTTATAGCTCAGTAGGAACAAGTTTTTTGAGCCCTACTCGCTATGATCTTGACCTAGCAAAGCAAGATCTATTAAACCATTTTAACACCAAAAAGGGAGAAAGAATTATGCTTCCAGAATTTGGGAGTATAGTTTGGGACATGTTGTTTGAGCCATTGGATGATCGAACAATTAGATTGATAGACGAAGATGTGCGTAGAATTATTAAAAATGATCCACGTTGGGCGTTACAAAGTGTAACGATTACAGAAGGCCCTAACGCACTTAACATTGAGGTAATTGTTACATATTTGCCATCTGCAGAAACAGTTATTTTACCATTGACATACGACAAAGGAACTAATACAGTATGAGCCAAACTCGACGACTTGGACAGTTATACGCCGCTGAGAGCTGGCTTAACAATTATAGATATCTAGTAAACGCTGACTTCAAGGCTTACGATTTTGAAAGCCTAAGAACATCATTACTTAACTATGTCCAAACAAATTACCCAGAAGATTTCAACGACTTTATTAATTCCAGCGAGTATGTTGCACTGATTGATATGATGTCTTTTATTGGGCAGAACCTTGCGTTCCGTTCAGACTTAAACGTAAGAGAAACATTTTTAGAAACAGCCGAAGTAAGAGGCAACGTTTTAAGTATTGCCCGCCAATTAGGTTATAAGCCTTTTCGTAACAGTGCCGCTGGTGGTTTCTTACGACTAAGTGCAATAAGCACAAGTCAAAACATTTATGATAGTAAGGGTCAAAACTTAGCTGGTCAGACTATTGTATGGGGCGATCCTCTTAACACTGATTTTAACGAACAGTTTACAGTAATACTAAATGAAGTTTTAAACAAATCAAATCCAATTGGTCGCCCAATTAGCAGTATCACAACCAATGGTGTTGTTAGACAACTTTATCAAGTTGCTCAACCTGTTAATCGCACAATGGTAGAAACATTCAATTTGAGTGCTCGTAACAGTTCTCAGTACCCTTGTGAAATTACACCAATTAACATTGACCTTGAAAGTCAGTTGGCAATTGAAAGTGATCCCAATCCGTATGGATATTTGTCAATGTTATTCAACAATGACGGCACTGGATATGCCAATCCAAGTAACGGTTGGTTCTTCCTATTCAAGCAAGGAACATTAAAGTTTGAAGACTATGTTTTAACAAACATGGTTGAAAATCGTGTAATCGACATTACTGGCACAAATATCAACGAAACAGACATTTGGGTGCAAAGTATTGACGCAACTGGCCGCGTATTATCTACATGGAAACAAGTGCCAAGCACAGTAGGTAAAAACATTGCATTCAATGCAGTTGACAAAGACGAAAGACAAATTTACGAAGTAGTGACACGTGAAAACGATTCTATCTCTATTAAATTTAGTGATGGTGTGTTTGGTGATATTCCTACAGGTAACATTAGAATTTGGTACAGACAGAGTGCAAATGAATCAGTGGTATTCAACCCAATTGATGTTGCTGGATTACAAATTGCAATTCGTTATGTAGACAGTACAGGTACAGAACAAGATTTCATTTGCACACTTCAGTTAATTACTCCAGTTGGCAGTGCTGCCAACGAATCACTTGATCAAATCAAGGCTCGTGCAAGTAGAACTGCGGCAAGCCAAGATCGTATGATTACTGCAAGCGATTACAATATCTATCCCGAAGGCAAAGTTGGAGCCGTTGATAAAATTAAAGCACTTAACAGAATACATTCTGGACAAAGTGTTTACAACGATTTCCAAGATCCAACAGGAACATATCGCCCGGTGATTACACTTGCTGACGATGCGTTCATTTACTCTAGCGAAATCACAAGCGAAGATACTATTCGCGGAGACATTGGCAAGCAAGAAGTGTTTGCCTGGATTGAGAACACCTTACTTGAAAGAGGAGTTCATCAATTATATTACAAGAAGTATAGCTCAATAAAGCCAGCAACACCGGTTAACTGGGTAACTGTTGATACTACTTCTTCTACAACACACGGATATTTTACTGCACTAGGTACAGAGGATGCGCCTCTGCGTATTGGTAGAGGTACACCAGACTTAAAATTCCGTACAATCAAAAAGAATACATTGATAAAGACACAAGACGGTAAATGGTCAAAAATTCTTGACGTATACCGAGAAGGTTTTGGTCTGGCCAACGAAGCTGGTCAAAATACCGGCCGTCGAGCAAACGGCCAAGGCGCAGTATTTTTAAACAACATTATTTCAAACATTGGAGCTTTCTCTGTAACTGAATGGTTCCCTTCACTTCGTAGCATTTTTGTTGTTACAGAGAAAACTGAAATCATGCGAGAAATCGAAGCAACTCGTTCTTTTGGTTTGCGCTACGATCAAATTAACGACCGCTGGAGAGTTGTCAGAGCTGATAACGTTGATAAGGTAAATTCATTTAGTGCAGAATTTGCAGGCAACAATACTAATCAAGCTTTAGATGCAAGCTGGTTAATTCGCTTGGAGTATGATACTAACACACAAGTATGGACTTCTACTCTACGTAAAGATCAAACTGTATTTGGTAGCAAAGAACAGCTTACCTTCCACAATCAAAAGTTTGGCAAAGGAATTGATCAAACAAGACGCCGCACTATCAAAGACACTATCAAGTTCTTAAAGCAAAATGATGGCTTTACAACTGAGTACCAACTTGATATTGCCGAATATTTCAAATTAGATGATGGCCGTTACGACTCTAAGAGAGTTGTAATGTGGTTACCAGGTCTTGCAGAAACATTAGTACCTGACGATCCACAAGTAATTGACAGAATCGTTGCAGGACAGGAAATTAATTTAGAACGTGTGTCGTTTAAAGATTCAGTTGGCCAATACACTCTTGTGCCAACTTCAGCAGGTAATGCTGACATTTTAAATGTTCCTGGTAGACAAGATTTAAAAGTTCAACACAACCATGTACCTTTGCGTGAAAATCGTGTTGATCCTACAACTACAAACATAATTGACATGTTTGTGTTAACCACTGAATACAATCAAGCTTTTAGAACTTGGATTGCCGGTGGTGCAAAGAGCGGCTTAAAGCCATTGGCGTTAACATCTTATGGAATTGAACAGTTAATGGCAAGCGTAGTTCCTTACAAGAGCGTTAGCGATAGTATTGTATTCCATCCAGTTACTTACAAAGTAATTTTTGGAGAAGGATCTGACTTGAGAAACAAAGTTAGAATCAGAGTAACCAAGAGTGACGGCACACGTATCAGCGACGCTGAAATTCGATCACGTGTAATTGAATCGATCAATCAGTACTTTGCAGTTGACAATTGGGATTTTGGCGAAACATTCTTCTTTACAGATATGGCATCGTGGATTCACACACAGTTAAGCGGAATCATCAGCAATATTGCGCTGGTACCAAGACAACGAGGCTTAACTCCAAATGATCTATTCCAAATTCGTTGTGAAGATGACGAATTGCTAATCAGTAGCGCAACAGTCAGTGATGTAGAAGTTATCACTGGATCAATGTCAATTACAAACGTTTAATCAAGGCTGACAAATGGAAAAAAATCCAAAACAACTTAACCCAACTGAACCTCTTATTAAGACCTACCCTGGACAGAATTTAAACAACGGGGTAGAACCTAAGGCAGTTGATCTTTTGCCTACAGTTTTTAGAACTGAAACAAACAAAAAAGTTCTAAGTGCCATAGTAGAAGATTTGTTTCAGCCTAGTTCGTTAGAAACACTAAACTTTTCTGTTGGTAGAAAAACATCCAAGACAGCAGTAAATGATTACCTGCCACATGCAACTGCAAAAAGACAGTTAGAAACAGGCTTAGTAGTTTACACAGAAAACGGCCCAACCACATTAAGTTCAGACGAGCTATCAAAGGCCTGGGGCTTTGACACAAGAGAAAACGAGTATCCTGTACCTGTTGGTATATTAGACTTGCCAATTGATCCAGATAAGTTTATTAACTGGACAAATTACTACTGGATCGAAGAAGGCATGCCGGTATTGTTTATTACCGGTGGCACAGACAGTACATTTAGTGTTGCTGAAGATATCATTGGCAAGCAATATTTTACAACACCTGTACAACGCAACGGTAGACAATTAGAATTAAAGAACGGAATGCGTATAGCGTTCCAACAGCATCCTTACCAAGAATCAATTGACGGTAATGCAAAAACAGAATATGTGTCTACTGGCGCAACTGTAGATCCAATTGGCCACGAGCTATCACTTTATGACAAACAACTCATTGGCGTTAGCATAAACGGAGAAATTGTAGAACAGAACGTTGACTATTTTATCGTTGGCAATGAAATTCATTGGGTAAATGCACCAGCGGTTGGTGACAATGTATATGTTCATATCCCTGATTTCTATATCACACGAGATGCTGACATACAGATTCGTCGTTGGCAAGTTGAAGGGGTAGGTACCGAAGGTGGTATTCGACTACTTGGTCGTTCTCATCAAAATACAAGAACAGTTTACAGCGGTGTAACAGATGCACTGTGGGATCAAACTGCGGTGCCGTGGGACAGTTACGAATGGGATGGTAGTATTCCTGGTATCAACGCCAAACACTATATCCTGCAAAAAGTTGGAGCAGAAACACGTAATGCACACAGTCGAGTAAACGTATGGTATCATAAAGATGCTATACAAGCTGTTGCTGATTTCTTAGATGTACGATTTGATGATATTGCAAAAGCGTCTGGAAAAGCGTTGCGTCCTATTGTAGAGTTTGAAAACACACTTGAACTGTTTGAGCATGGTACAACATACAGAGCATGGGTTGGCAGTGCTGAAAGAACTATTGTAAATCCTAGTTCCTTAATCAATAAAACAACTAAACAAGCAAACATTGAGCTTGGATTAGCAACTGAAGATACACCACGTCGTAGAATTAACCCTGCGCCGCGAGTACTATGGTTAACTGAAGGCAGTGAGTATGCAAATCAAATTATTAACTTTAGATCGGCCGCTGGAAAAATTATTGATTTTGTAGTAGAAACTGCCAACGACGGCGATGTTGTAGTTGTAAGCTCTGCTACAGTTGCAGTTCCGCCTTCGATGGAAGAATACTTTTGGAAAAACGGAGTTGCAACATTGGCCAACTTCCGTAAAAGTATTACTCAGCAACCATTGTTTGAAATCTACAGCAAAGAAGGTATTGCATTAAGCAAGTATGACCAAGCCACTGGCTTTAAACCTACGCTGATAAACAGTGCAATTATCAAAATTGCAAATGGTGATACAGCAGATTCTGAATCAGGATACAAATTAAAATTCTTACCTAGCCAGTTTAATCAACTGTCATTGGGTAACACTGCCAAGAATGCAATGTATGATATTGTGTATCAACATACACAGCACGACTATTCGTATTACATCGATGACGAAGGCACACAGCGAACAGTAGATGGTCCTTACTCTTTTAGAAGAATACAAGGCCTTGAACTAAGTCAAGAGTTAAGCAACGGATACAAACAAGCTTGGTTTAGACTTAAGAGCTGGGCAATAAGAACAGTTGAAGTAACTGAAAATTCTACTGTTAGTTTAGATCCATCAATGTGGCCAGAGTACAAATGGGCGTTGTCAGTTGTTAACGACAGTCTTGTATCACTGCACACTGATACATTCAAACCAGTTGCTGACAATCGAGCAGTTGTTGCTCGCGGAGAGCCTGTAACAATTGATATGTATGTTCCTGGAGAAACATCAGCGACAGTACTAGTTGACTCTGAAACAGAATTTAACGTTGATGTAACCGACAATCAAATTAGTTTTGTTGTTCCTGATGAAGCAGGTGATACATTATCTCTGCTGGTAGGAAACAAAACTGTTACATTCAGAGTTATTGACCCAAGACAAGATCCTAGAAACATTCAAATCAAATTAAACGGGTTACCAGTTGAATACACATATACATTAACACGCAACAACGATTCGCTGATCAGTTTCAGTATTGCTGTTGCCGGCGCCGGCCTATTAGAAATTAAACATCAAGGAATAGCAACAGCAGATGATCATTTGACTGCTATACCAGGATTTGAATATAATCCAGAACAAATTGTTAGCCTTGGGGAATTTACACCAAGTCGTGTAGTACACGGCATGGTTGCTTCTATAAATGCAACCAAGTTATCGTCACAGTCTTGGATTGATAGTCCTAAAGTTCGTACCGCAGATGGCATCTACATTGCAGAACACAGTTCAATTCGTGCAGGCTGGGCAAGTTTTAAATTAGCACCATCAATACAAGATGCACTAGTATCTAGATCTCTTTCAGCATGGAGATGGTACAGAAAGTTTATTTCCAAGTTAGATGAGCATATCAACTTATTAGACTTAGAAAATAGATCTGCACGAGATTCATTGAATCGAATCTTAGAAGAATTATCACTTGGAGTTACTTACAGTTCAACTGATGCTGTTACTGGTATGGCATTTACTACAAACAGCATGACACCGTTTGTATTTTTAGGCGACAGCTTGACAACCAGCTATCAACTTGATAACATTTCATTATACACCGGCGTGTTTGGGCCTGACCATGTTTACGTTTACGTTGACAATACACTGCTAACACGTGGCGTTGAGTATACATTAGACGTAGATACTGCAAGTGTAGTATTTGTAGATGCACCTGCCACTGATGCAGTGATTGAAATATTCCATGCCAACGAAATCAGCGTTTATACTGCAATACCTGCAAGTCCAGCCAAGCTAGGACTAAGCGGCTTGTATGAGCCTAAGATTGTAACTGAAACATGGGGAACAAACAGTCGTACATTTATTCAACGACACGATGGTTCTAGAATTACAGCCTATGTTAGTCCTGTAGAGTTAGTAGAAGATTACTATCCAAACAAGATTATCTTAGAACTTGAGAAGAGAATTTACAATGCTTGTTTGAATAGAGTAGGCAAAGTTAATCAACAACGTCAAGTTAGAAACTACAAAGCAAACACAGTGCTCGAAAGTCAAGCACGTGCTCAACTTGAATGGTATGCTTCTAATAATTTAAATTTCCGTGACCGTACAGATTATGTAAACAGCGATCCATGGACATGGAACTATAATGGTTACAGCTGGAGAGGGTTGTATGTAAAACATTTTGGAACATACGAATTACATTCAGCACCGTGGGAAGCATTGGGATTTGATAACGCACCTGCATGGTGGAATACACACTACTCTTGGACAGATGCAAACAAAAGATCAGCGTTAGAGTATGCACTAAAAAATGGTATTGTCAGCGAGCCAGGAACACCAATGGTAGTAAATCCATTGGTAAGAAGAACTGTTGATTTGTTCCCTGTATCACAATCTGGCAATCTATTAGATCCAACAGCCTGGGGAGTTACTGCACCATCAGCTGATGAAGCACAGCAGCCATGGGAAATTGGATCATGGGGTCCGGCAGAAGTAGCATGGCGCCGCAGTATTGCAGGCACATGGTCAGATGTATTATATGCAATTGATGACTATAACATTGTAAGTGAGTTCTTTGATAATTCTATCAATCCGTTTGTTGAAAATTTACACTTTGATAACAACAGTGTAAAACCAAAAGGCTATAACTCTCTTGCTCCTAGTCAGTTCTTCCAAGATAGACCAACTATTGGTATAGGTGCCGCAATTTTTGAAGCATACAGAGAATTCAACTTAGTTGGCGAAACTCCTTTAATTGAGTTAATGTCTATCAACCCTAGACTACAATTTAGTGTAGGTGGTTTCACCGACGGTGACTTTACATTAAAAATGCCTTACACAAAGTTCCAAGCAGGAAGCTTCGTACCAACTGAAGATGTATTCTTGACATTGAGCGAAGGAGTGCCACTACAAGGTTTACGTTATACTTCAGTAAGAGTAGAACGTGACGATGTAGGATTTAGAGTTTATGGATTTGATCCAGCACAACGTCATTTCATAGTACGCCGCCCAACAGCTAGAAGTTTAACCAGTGCTTTCCCAAGCAGTCGCAGATCTTTGCCTACTGCATACGGAGATTTTGTTGAATATCTAGAGTGGGACACAAACGAAGTAAAAGTTCCTTATGGTTCTTACATTGCAAACAAACAAGACCTTATAACTTTTATGATGGGTCTTGGCGAGTATCAAAAATCAAAAGGATTGGTACTTGACAGTATTAACGAACGTGGAACTATAACAGACTGGAAGCAAGCCGCAATAGACGCACTTGGTTGGGCAGAAGAAAATTGGGCCGACACACATTACTGTGTTGTAGGCATTGTAACCAACGACGGATTAAAATTTAGACACGATCGCGGAACACTTGACAGACTTGATGCAGACTTGGGTCGCACAGGTAAAATTTTATTCAACTCTGGCAGATCAGCATTGGCCAGCGAGTTATTGATTACTCGCGAGTTTGAAACACACGTTGACAAAATTGTCCCAACAGTAAACGATCAAATTGTATTTGCAGATTTCAAAGTAAGAGAATATGATCATGTTGTTTACATTAACCGCAAAACAAAATTCGGCGACATTATTGTTGACCTGCAAACCGGCAGCAGACTAGATCTTTTAAAGATATCTGGTCGCCGTACTTTTGGATGGTTAGGTAGACCAAATGCACGTGGTGTTATTCCGCAAGAAACTGGAATACTACCTGGTTTTGATACGTTAGTGTCAGACATTGTAGAAAGCCACAAGCCCGAGTTGAGTGCGTTTGATACTTTCAAAACAAGAATTGCTCGCTCTAATGCAGTACCATCTAAAGAAACTGTTATCTTTGACATTATTCAGGATAATACTACTGCACACTTATATAGACAAGGCTTGCAAAGTGCGTCAGGTACAAACTTAGCAATTAACGCATTGTTTAGAAATAACAACATTGACATTCCTAGTCGTGTGCAAGACTTGAGTGTTAACGAGCAGTGGATGTTTAGCACTGGTGAGTTTGGCAGATTAAATTCGCAAAAGATTTGGGAAATTGAGCTTCGTAAAGAAGATATTACCAGCGCCAGACAGATCGTTAGATTCAAAGAGATTGTACAACCAAACGAAAAAGATTTGCGTGGCGACAATGTAATTGACTTGATTGGCCCACGTGATCCTAGATGGGTATCTCGTCCGCTTGACATTAAGTTTAAAACCATTGATCGCCAAGAAATTGAAAACAACCCAGACTACGTAAAGTTGAATCACTGGTTACCTAGTGCTGGTATCGCTAACTTAGCAGACACTGACATACGTGTATTGAATACAGAAGATGTGTCAATTGATGATTTTAAAAATTTAACAACAAAGTCTTCTGCTAACAGTACGCTGACTACTAAAGAACTATTTGACACATTGTCATATAGCAGATTTGGTGATTATCAAGTTGGCGATTATGTTTGGTACAAGGCAATATTAAGAAAAGCCAATGCAAAAATCACAGGCTCATCAACAAATGAGTTTGACGGTTCGCTATGGGACAATGTTACAGTTGATGGTAATGTATTACCTTCTATCTGGGTAAGCAATTATGACGGCAAAGGATGGAATGTATTGCAAGCACTTGCTCCTACCTTTGTAGAGGAAGTGTGTCCAAATGCAGTTGACACTGGTCTAAACGAAAGTAAAGTAAGCTTTGCTAACCCGCATGGTTTAAGTTTAAATGAAACATTCATTCTTTCAGGTAGCGGCGACGGAAACTATGACAAGATACACAAAGTAAAACAAGTTGTTGATGATTACAACGTTCTAATTGAAGGACGTAGTACAAGCAACGATATTGTTTACAATATGGTAGCATACAAACTTGCCAAAGTTAAGTTTGATAGTGTACAAGATTGGCAAGCATCGACTATTCCATTTACTGCTGGAATGAAAGCATACATTGATTACGGTGATACTGAAGGTACATGGAAAATTGTTACGTATGTTGCCGACGGCAATGATGTTGGAACACAGCCTGACATTGTAGAACGTTACAACGGACCAATGGTAGACTCTGCAATAATTTCAAAGGTTCAGTTATTAGATTACAATACTCAACAAGTTTTAGCAACAGTTGAAGTATTTGATCCGTTCAAGGGACAAACAATCGACGAAGTAGCACAGTACATTGACTATAAACAAGATGTTGACCCTGCACTATACAACATTACTGATCTAGGCAGTGCAGATGAATATGTAGCCGAGGGCTGGGACAACATGCGACTTGGTACACTATGGTGGGATCTGAGTCAAGTTAGATATATTGAATACGAACAGACTGACGATTTGCAATATCGTGCAAGCCATTGGGGTGAAAAGTTTGCCAACAGCAAAGTTGTTGTTTATGAATGGGTTTCTTCAGAAGAAATTCCAACAGTAGATTTATACCCTAATGCAAGATTAGACACAAGCAGTGGCGTAGGACAAATACGTTACTCAGAGAAAGTATTTGTTGATCCTATTTCTAATGCATCAACAACACGTTATTTCTTCTGGGACGGTAACGTAAATGTTATGCCAACAAATGCTCGTCGTCCATATGCCGCAAGTAGCATTCAATCAGTACTGAACGATCCAGATGCAAGTAATGTAGCCTGGGTAAGTCCAATAACTGAAAATGCATTGTTGTTATCAAATATCAACGACTTCTTTGGTGCAAAAGACAAGCTGGTATTGCGTATCGAACAGAACAGCTCGCCAGAACAAATTCACACTAACCACGTGCTTGTAACAGAAGGCTTCAATGGAACAGTTATCGATGAATATCTATTCCGTCGCTTAGAAGCAAGTGCAACTGGTAGAGACAACTATAGAGAAACTTACCCAATCAAACAATTTACCCCGGGCGTTGATTATTCAAAAGGCGACTACGTTTGCGATTTCAACAATGGGGAAATAGTCAAGACTGGCGAGTATAGTGGTACAGATTATCCAATTCTAAGTAACTTAGATGATACTAGATTTGATATAACTTCTGTCTGGAAGTCAAAAGCAGGTGCTGATCACAAAGTTTACTTTGTACCAAAAGACTTCCGTGCAACAGGTTTAACAGCCGATGTAAATGGTAAAAATCTTGCCAAGAGCTCAGTTAGTGCTATCATTAAAAATATTCTAGAACTAGAAGACAATCAGTATTATGCAGTGATCAATACACGTAGACGTGTGCCTAGTCAACAATTACATCCGTTGAGAAGATACGGTAATGCTTATACACCTGCGCCACAAAGTTGGTACAAAGATATTGTTTCGGCCCGTCGCACACTAGTTGACGTGGCCAATAGCTATCTTCTAAACATTGACGTTGTGAGTAAAACAAATTGGGACAGATATCTAAGAACATATCGTCCACTGAGTGGAGCTTACACTAAAGATTTAACAAAGTACTGGAGATATGTTGATTATGTTGCACCCGACTACATTCCTGGAAATGAAATTGTTAGATTAACGTCAACAGTTGATATCAGTGGCCTTGACAGCTCGGTTACTAACTTTGCTATCGTAGACAGTGGAAACAATACTGTTGAAGCTTACAATAAACAAGGCAACGACATCACATTGGTATATAGAAGAAACGGTACTATCCAGTTCTTGGATGCAGTATGGGACGGTAGCTTAGGAGATGCATGGGACCGTGGCCGCTGGGACAAGAATGCTTGGGACGAAGATGCTAGCGAAGTAGTAGAAAGCATTCTACGAGCACTTCGTTATGATATTTTTGTTGGCGATGATGTTGGCTATTTTAACTTAACATTCTTTGCAATGGTAAAAGAAAGCTTGGCTCAAGTTCCAACAGCAAATTGGGTAAGCAAGACAACCTACTTGGATGTGATCCAAACAAGCACAAACGATTTGCGTCCAGTTTCAATGTTCTACAACAAAAAGGATACGCTAATTAAGAAGTACTTGAACGAAGTTAAGCCTTTCCATAGCAAGATCATTGATACTAACCAATTCAGTAAGTCTACTGTACCAGTAGCTGTTAATATTGAAGAATCAATTCACTTGACAATAACAACTGCTACAGTGTTGGGCACTGAAGACAACAATATCGTTGCAACAGAAAACAACCGCGGATTGGCGTCTAGAATCGACGTTACAGAAGAAACTTTAACAGAGGAAGGTTAAGTTGGGTTATTAAATTCTAACTAAATATCAGATATGAAAATACAGAATCTTCCGATTAACATTGAAACTTTTATCGTAATCAAGGACCTTGACACAGGTGAAATACTCTGCGAAGGCAGCAATGCCATTCATCAAGAGAATATGAGCACTGCTATCGCTCAGTCAATTGCCCGCGGCACTGGATTTTTTATCAGCGAAATGCACTTTGGAAATGGTGCAAGTATTACCGGAACAGACGGAACTATTACATATAGGGCGCCAAATGTCACGGGCATAGATGCTGATTTGCACAAGCCTGCTTATTTTAGAGTAGTTGATGAAGACGATCTTAATAACCCAGACGCTTCTGCAAATAAAGTAACAGTAACTCATACAAACGGCACGACCTATGCTGATACAGTAGTAACTGCAACTTTAGATTATGATGATCCTGATGCAAATGACAGTGTTTTTAACATTGTTAACGCAACACAACAAAGTTTGGATGCAACCACAAGCGTAACAGGTGAGTTTGTATTTGACGAAATTGGATTAAAAACACGCGGTGATACAGGAGTAAACACTGGTAATTTGTTGACTCACTTTATTTTTCATCCCGTTGAAAAGTTAGTAAATCAGCGTATTCAAGTGGTTTATACACTAAGGGTGCAAGCCGGTTAAACCGGATCACCGCTAAATATAGAAAGGCAATGCGCCAAAAGGATAAAAAGAAATGGCATACGAAGTAAACAAAAGTAACGGTGATGTGTTAGTTAATTTGATCGACGGAGAAGTCGATAACACTACCACACCATTGAATCTTCTGGGTAAAAATTACTTAGGCTACGGCGAACTAATTGCTGAGAACTTTGTTCACATGCTGGAAAATTTTGCCAGCAGTAATGCTCCAAGTGATGCCCAAGCAATCACTGGACAGTTATGGTTTAATACAGGTGAGAATAGATTAGCTGTGCGTGACACAGACGACAACTGGAAAACCATTGCACATTTGTCTGCAAAGCCAACTCGACCAACAGAAACAGCACGTTCTGGAGATTTTTGGTACGACACAACAAACAAATCCTTAAAGATTTACACAGGCGATTTAACATTACCTGGTTCAAATGCAGGTTGGGTAGTTGCAAGTGCTTTCCAAGGTGGCAGCGGTATCAGCTTTGCTGATTTGTTAGACACCAACGGCATCGTACACAAAGTGGTTAGATTAAACGTAAACAACATTTGCGTTGCTATTATTAGCACAGATGCAGAGTTTACAATCGCACAATCACATGCCATCCCGGGATTTACTGAAATTGGCAAAGGTATTAACATGAATACTACAGGCAATGATACCAATGCATTAAATCCAAATGCATTCAAGTTGCGTGGTATTTCGATGGAAGCAGAATTTGCTGACGTTGCTGAAATTTATGTAGGTGATGCTAGTTATGAACCAGGTACTGTTGTTTCGTTAGGCGGCACTGCTGAAGTAACACAAACTACCCAAGTAGCTGATCAAAATGTATTTGGTATTGTATCTACAAGACCTGCTTACTTGATGAATGCAAAACAAAAGCGTGATAAAAATGCAATGCCAATCGCTGTAGCAGGTCGTATTCCTGTTAAAGTTAAAGGTGAAGTAAAACGTGGCGACAGATTAATTGCCAGCGATATCCCGGGAGTGGCACAAGCAGCCTCCCCAGATGCTCCAGCCTGGAGCATCATTGGCCGCAGCCTTGAAAACTTTAACGGAGAAGGCATCGGTAAAGTAGAGGCAACAGTAGGAGTACGATAATGGCAACTAGCCGAAATAAAATTACGGCTAGTTACTACAACGAGCTAACAGAATCTGTTAACGAGTTGTTTGGTGATAAACATGCCGGAGAAGGTCCAAGCGAAAATCCTGAAACACAGGATGACATTCGTTGGGGTTGGGGCGGTGAAAATGTTGACGCTGTACAACAAGGACAAAAGATTACAGCAGATCACACAAACGAGTTAGTAAATCGAATCAACATTAGCACATTAAGAACAAACAGCAGTGACCAGGAATTAGTTATTGTTGCCCGCGGTGAAAAAATTACTGCTGATTTCTTTAATACCGCATCAAGCTTACTAAACGGTGCCCGTGGTGCACGAAATACAGTAGATCCAAGTTTAACATCAATTAGCACTCTTGGCACATATAATAGTGCAGACACAGGAAACTGGCATCATCAGTTAGAAAATGTAGTAGAACTCGATTTTGGTGGATATGAAAGTGCTCGTCATTTTTTCAACGCCGGCGGCGATATTCGAATTGCATACAGCATTGATGGTGGATATCAAAGTGGATATCACACATGGAAAAATATTTTCAGTGACATGGGTACAGTAAAGCTCAACGTTGAGAATTGTGTAAGCTTGAACAACCGAGGAATTACACAAGAAATTGGTTTTTCCGAAATAACTGAAAACGAAAAATTACTATACACAAGCCCAGCAGGTGGCGGTGGTGGCTACGGGGGTTATGGCGGCTACGGTGGTTATGGTGGCTATGGCGGCTATGGTGGTTATGGCTGTTATGGTGGTTATGGCGGCTATGGCGGCTACGGTGGTTATGGTGGCTACGGTGGATACTCTTCAAGTCGACTAAAGCTATACAGCGAAATTGAAAACAATAAACTAGTCCTTAGAACACTTTTGGATAACGCTGGACTTGGATGCATTGTCAAAGGAACAATCACTATGACTGTAACTATGAGCCATCCTTCTACAGTGACCGAAAATACAGTAACATTAGAAATTCCAACACCAACTATATCGTTGGTCCAATCCTGGCAAGAAATCTAATTGGTTAAATCAGAAAAAATGCGTTGGTAAATAACAACGCATTTAATAATTCTGGAACCACATGGATAAACGCCTTGATGATGCATTAGCATTCGCCAATTACAGATTAACACTACAAGTTCAGCGTCAAAACATCGACGCTCGTGTACAATCTGCGCTATTGCTTTCTTACCAAAATGCTATTTTCAAAACAACACAAGAGTTAATGAACTTTGTGGATCTAAAGCACCGAATCGGCGGAGAACTTTTTGTTGAGGATAACAGTGGCAATGTTATTCAGATCAACGACTGTAAAGAGTTCTTGGATAAATTGATCCAAACATACGACTCTGCAATGAGTCTAAAACAAGAAGAACAGTTACGTTTAAAATCGGCTCGAAGCACAGCAAAAATTGTAGGACTATAAAATGAGTACCAAAGGATTCATGATGTTCGCCTACAACAACGAACAGCTTGATTACACTCAGTTAGCTCTTGTAGCCGCTTATGCTGTAAAGAAGTACATGCCCGAATATCCAGTGGTGCTTGTTACCAATCAAGCAAGTCTGGAACATTGCAAGGAAACACACGGCATTGCAATGATGAACGCGGCCTGGGACGACATTATTGTCACAAACCCAGAATACGAAAAGAACATGCGTCTACATCATGACGGCGCATACCACAGCTTCAATGCACAGTTTACTAACACCAATAAGCACGACATTTATAACCTAAGTCCGTTTGATGAAACTATCTTAATCGATACAGATTATCTTTGCGGCAACGCCAATCTGTCAATGTTGTTTGGCGGACAATATAATGTTGCCATGTACAGAGACGCTCGTAACCTTCGTAACGAGGAGCCTTTTACCACCGAACGTTGGCTACACTATGCTGGTATTCGCATGTGGTGGTCTACTGTAGTCTACTGGCGCAAAAGCGAAGAAGCCAAACACTTTTTTAATGTGTGGAGCGAAGTCAAAAAGAACTGGGAATATTACCGCTTCTTGTACAAGTTTCCAGGAACGCTATATCGTACAGACTACTCAGCAAGTATTGCGGCTCATATGTGCGACGGCTGGCAAGACGGTGGCTTTATTGGACAGATACCAAATTTCATGCGGTATCAAGATCAGCGTGACGATGTTGTTCAAGTAAAAGGATCTAACCATTGGGTAATGCTTAGTAATCTTCCAGAAGAGTGGAAAAATATGGTAGTGGAAATAAAAGGCGAAGACGTTCATCTGATGAATAAGAAAAGCATTTTACGCAACTATGAAACAATCATGGAAATGTTAGCATGACTGTACACGTATTAGTCCCTCCTGGAAAGGAAGCACTTGGCAGGATAACAAAAGAAGATGTAAAACAAGTCGATGTTAACCAGACTGTCAACTTGATCAGCACAGAAGAATCACCGTGGCGTCAACTAAAAGATTTATGTACTGTTAGCATTGAACCTGGCGACATAGTATGCCTTGCAGGGTTATGTCCGCGCCAGACTACTTTTAAAATTGCCGAATTAGCAAAACAAAATAAAACAAACTATATGCCAGGTACAGGCATTGACCACCGCGGCGTACCGATTGAAGCTGGTAAGATAATGAATCGTCTGGCAATCGAAAAGAACAATTACACAGTTTGGCCCTATCTTGCTGTAATAGGAGATCCAGAAAGTGCAAAACTAAGTTTTGAAACCATTGAACATTTGGAAAGCAAAGACTATTGGCCAGAGTACGAACCAGAAACAGTATTGTTAGAGCATGTGTTAGCAATAGTGTCAGTTACAGGAAACTGGCAAGTGCCAGACTGGTTCAAAGTAGTTGACATGAGTATTCGAGATTTAGAAATTGCGCCAGTGATGTATTCAAGTCATGCATGGCATGATTGGATTGCGTTTTACCCTGCCAATGGAAATTTCAAGTTAGAGAACCATTCACAACTACATCCTGTTTGGTTAGCACACAGCGAAAAGCCGTTGGAGTATTGGGAACGTGGCTGAAATTAAATTTGAATTAAGAAAAAGAAAACGCAATCCAACGGAGTTTTGGTCAGTTAACTACGACCCCAACAGTGGTAAAATATTGTCTATTGAAGCAGGGCAATCAAAACTAGTAAACAGTCTAATAGTCAGTTATCCCAAGGTAAAAAATTTACTTGCAGGCGTAACAAACCAAAACGATTTTAGAGTAGCGTTCAATGAAAAACTTGGCGCACTTGATTTAGTCGATGTCAAACGTCCAACCGAGTTTAAGAAAAAGCATGTATGGCGCGGCTGGTTAAGCACAAGCGAATACTATGGTGATCCACTAAGTGATATACGTGTGATACTTTTTAACGACACAGGCATGGTCAGGATAGAAGCTACACGTGCATGGTCTACACAACTTAAAGAACGACTTGATAGATCTCAAGTTGAGGACGTTCTTCCTTTGTTTATAACAGACGAAGAAGATCCTCATCAGCTATTTGGCTATACTAACGCTAAGTTAGTTGACATCATTGAACGTGGTTTTTATGAAACTCGCTTATGGTCTTTCATGAATCACGATTCTGTTCAAAAAATACTGTATCAAGGAGAGAAAGTAAGAATAAATGTTCCGCCTGTTGCATCAAACTTGTTTTTTACAAGAATCCAGAACTATTTTCCTTACTCGGGTGTTGCTGATGATCAAACAGTGCTAAGTCACCGGGGCCGCGGCAAGCACATATCTGTTTTTGTCCGGGATGGTGGTGTATGGGCACAAAGTCATTACGAACACGGATCACCTGTTGATCAATTAGTAGGCAACTTACCAGTGGCTGTTATAAAGGGCAATGATCCAGAAGCGTTTGTCGCATGGGCAGAACTTCCTGCGCTCATGTTAAGACAGCCGCACCCATTTGAAATCATTGACAAATGGCCGCATCTGGCACCTCCCAGTTTGTTATATAAAGCAAACAATCTAGATATAGGAGTAATGTCTTGAAAACCCCAATTAGCGAATTTGATGTAGTGTTTATCAGCTATGATGAACCTAATGCTGATGAAAATTATGCAGACCTATTGGAAAAATGTCCGTGGGCCAAACGCAGTCACGGAGTTTATGGCAGTGATGCCTGTCACAAGGCCGCCGCAAGATTAGCAGAAACTGAACGTTTTATCACAATTGATGCTGATAACAAAGTACGTCCAGAGTTTTTTGAATTAGAATTAGATCTAACAAAGTTTGATCGCAGTGATGTACTATCATGGTCTGGTAAAAACGTTATCAATGGATTAGTATACGGCAACGGTGGTGTGAAGTTATGGCCTAAAAAGGTTGTAGAGCAAATGCGTACACACGAAGCAGTTGATTCTGGCGCAGGCGCAGTAGATTTTTGTTGGGACATTCACTATCATCAACTAAACAACATCTATTCAGACGTTTACAATAACGCAACTCCTTATCAAGCATATCGCGCAGGCTTTCGCGAAGGTGTAAAGCTTGCTCTAATTGATGGACGCCCAATGGACTGGCGTCAAATTGCTGACAAAAACAATTTTAAAAATCATCGCAGACTGTTAGTATGGATGAGTGTAGGCGCAGACACACAAAATGGACTGTGGGCCATGTACGGTGCTCGATTAGGATGTTACCTTACAAACTTACGCAAAGATTGGGACTACAAATTAGTAGCTGACTTTGAGTGGCACAATGCTTATTGGGCCGAAGACGTTCAGCCTCAGTTTGCAGGCAACGAAGAAACATGTCCAGTGTCTAAATACTCATGGAGCCGCACAAAGTTAATGGAAGAAATCCGTAAGCTGGGTAAGGTTCTAACACAAGACTTACGTCTAGACATTGCGGAACTTGACGAAGCAGCCAGCAAATTTTTCAAAGCCAGCTATTTTAATCCTCACAGACTTGCTCCAACAGTTAAAGAAAGTGACGTTGAGCAGTTCATTGCGGAGTAAGAGTTGTTAGACGTCTTCTTCATTACAATGGGCGAAGAAGGGTGCGAAGATAACTGGAACAGGTTATTAGAATTTGCGCCTAACGCAAAGCGTGTAGATAATGTACAAGGAATTTACAATGTACACAAAGCCTGCGCTGAATTAAGCACAACAGAAAATTTCTGGGTAGTTGATGCAGACGCATGGATAGTTGATGGATTCAAGTTTACATGGATGCCCGATCCTGATAAAAAACATTGGGACGTACCTGAAACTGAATGTGTATTAGTGTGGCCAAGCCTTAATCCTGTTAACAGATTAGAATACGGCTATGGTGGTGTAAAATTATTCCCTCGCCAGCCTTTTTTAGAAAAACACGAATGGTCGGTTGACTTGTCTACTACCATTGGTAGATCTACAGTCAGCATGGCTGAACTAAGTTGCGAGACAAGATTTAATACAACCCCCGAATCAACTTGGATAGGTGCATTCCGCGAATGTGCCAAGTTAGCATCATTGTCAATGATCAAAAGTAGAATTCGCCGAGCCCAACAGCAACAACGTACAGAATTAACTGAAGTCTCAGATTACGCGAGCAAACAAGATTGGTCTGATGACAAAAAAGCAAACTACAGAAAAAGTAGATCAGTATTGATTATGGATCGCTACAGACACGAAACTGATATTTTTACATACTGGTCTGAAATTGAACAATGCAGTCAGCGTAGATTAACGTGGTGTACACAAGGTTGGCATGAAACAAATGGAAAGTACGCTATATTAGGTGCCAGAGCAGGATCAGATTTTGGTCTTCAGAACAGTGACGATACTGTTACAATGAATAAAATCAATGACTGGGATTGGCTAAAAAAGGAATTTCAAAATGTCATTGTTTAAAATAGCAAACAAGCTTCCTGCACGAGCTAATAGAAAAACACTAGCCGAAGTACCTGTTGTTTTTCTAAGTTTTGATGAACCCAATGCAGATGTACATTGGGAATTGTTGAAAAAAGTTACACCTCACAATAACATTAAGCGAGTTCACGGAGTAAAGGGTTTTGATGCTTGCCATAAAGCTGCCGCCGACTGTTTTCCTGACAGTGACTATGTAATCACAGTTGATGCAGATAATCAAGTTGATCCAGACTTTTACAAAATAAAAGCACCTGAAGCAATGGACGGGCGAGTTAGTTTCACATGGGGCGGCCGCCAATATACAAATGGTTTAATGTACGGCAACGGCGGATTAAAGATGTGGAGCACTGAACATCTTGCCAACATGCGTAGCCATGAACTTGCAGATGAAGAACGAGATGCAGTAGACTTTTGTTGGGATTTTCAACGCTACAAAGAACTACCAGGTTGTTGGAGCAATGTACACACTAACGGAAGTGCTTATCAAGCATTTCGTGTAGGATTCCGCGAAGGTGTTAAACTCAGTATGGAACAGGGCAGGGTATTGGCATTCGACGAATGGCAGGACAATATGCACGCCGCCAATTTCCAACGTTTAATGACTTGGATGACATTGGGGCGAGATGTGACAAATGGTATTTGGAGCATATACGGTGCTAGGCTTGCTGTAAAGATGTTGCAGTATGATGACTTTGACTTTACGAATATTAGAGACTATGATTGGTTCAAAGACTTCTTTGATATACATGCAAATGCAGATCCTGTAAAGGCAAGCAAGTCAATTGGTAAACGTATCAGCGTTGGCCTTGGTTGGGATCTGCCAGACTTTGACAGTGAACAAAGCTACTTTTTAAAAATGCTACAGTTACATCCAGCTAAGCCATTGACTTATGAAGATGTTAAGTGGAGAACAAATTTAAAATTATACGGATGGTTCAATGGACAATAAAAATGCAGAACTGAGATCGGCATTATTATACTTTGCAGACGAAGCAATTGGTTATCGTCATAGTCTGCATTTCTTTCATCGCTGGCTAGAAACTGGCGAGCAAAAAGAACTTGAAAGTTTAATACTAGAAGTTGGAAGAGAAAAGTTTGAGGACCTGACACCACTGATTGCTACAGCAACAGACCCATCTGACAATACTGGATATGCCAAGATTGTAGAAATTGTTTCATTGAAAGGCATTTACTTTCCTAAAGCGTCAACACCAGACAGCGAGGTTCATTTAAGTGCTATTTTCCCTGCTGATTTGCATAATCCAAATTTAAACGAACTGTTAGTGTGGCAACGTCAAAATAACCATGTAACTGATAATTGCTTGGCAGTAATTGCAGAAGCTCATCGTCTAATGTATGAGTCTAAAAACGACTTCTATAAACTGTTTGAATTGTTAGAAATGTTGTTTGGTAGATATACAATTTTTTCTTGTGTACTTGACAATGATATAAAACTTTTAGGATCTGTGTTGGCCAAGTATTATCCAAAGCAAGCTTCCCATCTAATAAACCTGTCAGCAACCGTATCAAACAACCAAGACTTAAATTGGAAAGATGCATTGAGTAGGAACCAGGTTAAAAGTAAAATTTGGTTAATAGAACAAATGTCAGCCAACAATGTATTACCAAAGCCTAGAAGTATAACCGACAAAGGAACTTCAACTTTGGTAGTAGGAGGCTGGGTTGGTATGATTCCTTTCTTAGCAAACATGCTAGATAAAAAATTAGATGCGGTAGTTAATGTGGACATAGATAAAACTGTTCATTCGGCGGCCAGGGAACTCAATGCAAACAACAGTATTCATTCTAGTTTTACAAACGTTGGAACTGATATTAAAAAGTTAAACCTATCGCCTTATAAAAACTTGCTGATCATTGACACTATTGTTGAACATTTCGAAGACCACGGGGAATGGGTCAAAACACTTCCTGCGGGCACTACAGTAGTTTTACAAGGGAATGACATGTTTAATGTACCTGATCATGTTAATTGCCATAAAACATTAGAGGAATTTTTAACCTCTTGTGGATTAAATACCATACTATGGGCAGGAGAACTTAATTTGTATAAGTGTACCCGCTTCATGGCTATAGGTAAAGTTTAATGCGAGATCCAAGATTCAGAAAATTAAATCATACAGTTGACCTAGAACGTTTAAGAATAGAAACGGACAAAATTCTATGGCAATCAGATTATAACAAGTATCGTAATCAGCTGAGTCTTCAAACAAATGGATCGGCGGACTGGGATTCAAGTACAGGAACTAGAATAGGACAGCCTGAAGATCAGTGGGATAAACTACATCCAGATTTAGCGGGCACCTGGTGGGAAGACTTTTTTAAAAGCTTGCCTTTTAAAGTTTATAGAGCAAGACTTTTAACAATGCATCCTCGCACATGTTATAGCATACATGTAGATGACAATCCAAGATTACATATAGCAATTAAAACACACGGTCAGGCTCGATTTATTTTTACAGATCCTCCAATACTAAGACATATACCAGCAGACGGGCATATATGGTGGGTAGACACAACACAAGAGCATTCGGCTATGAATGGTAGCTTAGAAGATAGAATTCATTTGGTAATGTGCCTGGTAAACACAGCGTCAGATTAAATCATACATACGGGTATGAATCTATCCGTCATACATACCTGGGCCGAAGACTTTGAAAATTACGAATCAAAGTACAATCACTTTTTAAAACAAATTGCCGACAGCGATAGCCCTGCGATAGTTAATATGGGTTACGATGCACCTGCGGGTTTGGTTTATCTTGTAAAGAAGAATGCAAGATGGACTAAGAAAACAGGTGGAATCTCATTGTTATATGACGACGATATTGGAAGTGTTGTTGGTGTAAGCGCAGTCGAACACAGCACATTATCTGACAAGTTAGGCTCGGGCGGCAATCGTTGCTGGGTACTACCTCAGTATAGAAAGAACAATGAAGTAACACGGTTTTTGTTAACTGGAAATTTACAGTGGTGTTCTCAACAACACAAAGCAGGCATGCTATTGTCTTTCAATGATTACAATAAATGGATATACGATACTATTGCTAAACTAAGTTCTGGTCGCGGCGCAGCCATTGGAACTGTATGGAGCGATTGGTGGGATGACTGTGTAGTCTTACCTAGAAAAGTAAACTTGTTTGATACACCACAATGGGCCGTAATAAAACCATTGGCAAACAAACCAGACGTGTTAAAAATAGTCAGTGAAATAGACAGTAAGTTTGGATTAGAATGATAACAAATACAGAAAATAACCATCTGTTATATTGGTACGATAACGATCGCAATCTAAAGTGGCGATCAAGCGACCTAGATACGACTACTATGAGTGTAGGCGGCGCATCTCGTAAACCAATGTCATTGAGAGCAGAGCTAATTCGCAATGCACGTTCGATAGCCAAAAGCTATCCGGACTTGACAATTTTTATGAGTGGTGGACTTGACAGTGAAATGGCACTACAAAGTTTCTTGGCCGCTGGTATAACTCCTAAGTTGGCTACTGTCAGATTCCCTAACGATGCCAATATGCATGACATTGGTCCAATGATGCGTATGTTAGATCAGATGAAACTGCCGTACACAGTAATTGATTTTGATCCTACGGAATTTGTTAATTCTGGAGAGTGCTATGAAGTAGCAGTAAAGTATCAAGCTTATACATTATATCAACAAATGCTACTGAAAGTTGCAGAACAGTATTCTGCACCAATGATCACAGTTGACGAAATTGAATTAGAAAAAGTAACAGACAAAGATCCAGACTCTGGAGAAATAACCAGCGATTGGTACTTCTTGAAAAAAGAAGATCAAGATGGTGTGTGGCGCCGCTTCAATGATAAAACTGGTATACCCGCACTGAACAATTTCTATACCTATTCTCCCGAAAGCATATTAGCTTTTCTCAACAATGAAGTAGTAGACAATTTGATCAATGATCGTATTCCGGGAAAGCTAGGATGGACCTCATCTAAGATGAAGATATATGCTTCGTTGGGGTATGATTTCAGAAAGCGGCCAAAGTGGCACGGAGTTGAAAACTATATACACTTGTGGGACGCAGTGCGTTATAATGTATCGTCACATGGACTGGTGTTTAACGAAAGGTACTATCTAGTACCAGCAAAGACACTGAAAAGCAATTTAATAAACGGAGTAGAAACACTATGCAAGGTAGCTTAGTGCCATTGACAGAAGCCCACTTAGACATATTAGTGGACTTTGCAGAAAGCATATACGAAAATGTAGACCCGGACAAGTACCCGGATTTTCGTGTGTCCAATGATATCGACGATGCTGGTAAACGTCGAAAATTTTTTTCGGCCTTTTTGTTACCAAGCGAATTTAACAATCACAATATAAGACAAGCCTATGCGTTAGTTGACGAAAATGGTATCTATCAGGCCGCAGTTGGTGTAAAGAGATTTTCACACATGCCAAGTTGGTCACTGAGTTGGTTACTAAGTCCTCGAGTAGGTATCCGTTTTATTCCGCTGTTTAGGAACATCATGGAACACTTGTTTGAACTGCACGAAAACGCAGGAATAACAGAATTCTATGTAAGTTACCCAAGCAGTAGGGAAGGTGCATACAGCAAAATTATGTTACCGTTCAGAGACAAATATTACAGTTTTGTTGAGTGTACAATTCCAGCAATGACACGCAGTCCGTACGGATTTGTACACGAATTAATGGGTTATGCATTACACCCGCATGATATGAACCTAAGAAGATACATATTACGTAGACCAAACACAGAGCCAGCAAGTGAAGGCGGCACAATAAACAGACAAGGGAAAGCAGGATGATCAGCAGAGTAACAGCATGGTTCGATACACAAGCGGAGTTGTATCGAAAGACAAATCAAATTCCATATATTTTAGCTATATGGTTGCCTTATCATCTGATGGCAATTTTTGCTATTGTTTATGCTATTTCTACTGATTGGTCTTGGTGGTATCCTGTAATGGCAATCTGCGGATGGGTATTGTTAGATGGTGTTGGCAATAACTTAACACTACATCGCTGGTTAAGTCACAAGTCTTGGACTCCTTACAAGTGGGCGGAACCTTTTCTGTTATGGGCCGCAACAATGGTAGGTGAAGGTAGCCCCTTATGGTGGGCCGCACTGCACAGAGGACACCATCACAAAGTAAGTGACCAGCCTGGTAAAGACATCCATACTCCAATTGGCAACGGTTGGTGGCACAGCTATATGGGCTGGCAATTTGGTATCAAACAGGACAGTGTGAGTTTTCGCTACGCAGTTGATTTATTAAGAGATCGCCGCGTTGTATTTTGTCACGAAAACTACAACAAGATTATCTACGCCACATTGTTCCTAAGCTGGTTATTGTTTGGTGCCACATTTACTATTTGGTTCTTTGTTATCGGTAGCTTGATGAGCTTGCATGCCGACGGATTAGTAAACACATTTGGACATGTACCTGGTGCTGGTTATCAAAACTCTAATAATAAAGATCAAAGCACTAATGTATGGTGGTTAGGTTACTTTCACTGGGGTAGCGGATGGCACAATAACCATCACAAAGAAGCAAGTTCATTTGACTTTGGTACAAGTGTAAGTGGTCGTCCACATGAATTTGATCCTTGCTTATTACTAGTATTGCCATTTGCACCATTAGCGGAAAGTAAACGCTTGTGGGGCAGACGTAAAGATGCTATACTAGCTAAACAATAAGGAACACCATGACTGTACGACTTTTATCATATTCACAGCCTACGGCTGAATTCGCTGAACAAGGCATTGACGATGCACAAGAACTCATTGCATATTGCGCTCGTGTATCAAATCCAAGCAATCAGCTAAACACTGAAACCAGCGAAAAGCTTATCCGCTATCTAGTAAAACATGCACACTGGAGCCCACTAGAGATGGTATCAGCGTGTGTGGAAATTACAACCACACGTGACATTGCCCGACAAATTCTACGCCATCGTAGTTTCTCTTTCCAAGAGTTCAGTCAACGTTATGCTGACCCTACAAAAGATCTAAACTTTGTTATTCGCGAAGCAAGACTACAAGACACAAAGAATCGTCAAAACTCAGTTGAGCTTGATCTCACTGATCCTGAACAACGTGAATTGAATAACATATGGCTTGAAAAGCAACAAGCAGTTATTCGTGCTGCCAAAGAAGCTTACACATGGGCAGTAACAAACGGCATTGCCAAAGAGCAGGCACGTGCTGTATTGCCAGAAGGTAACATCGAAAGTCGTTTATACATGAACGGCACACTACGTAGTTGGATTCACTTTATTGAACTACGCAAAGCAAATGGCACACAAAAAGAGCATCAGCTTGTTGCCCTTGCGTGTGCCAAAGCTATTGCGGCCATCTTCCCAATGGCCGACAACTTGTCTAATTAATCGTCTAGTTCTTTTGTGGCAGTCAATGAACCATCTTCATTCTGCCACAAAAATCCCCAAGCATTATTATAACGTGTGATTGTTGGCAGACTTGGCCACTTTGTTTTGTACTTTAAGTACTTCTCATTGGGCCAAATGTCATTGATCAGATTCTTTGCAGGTAGCTTGTAACTGTTCCACTTGCCACCTACTTTGGGTTCATTGGTGTATAGTGCCCATTGCTGATACTGTTCACTGTCAAAGAAGTTGATTACGTTTGCTGCCATATACTCAGCATCGCTGGCCAGTGGTGAATGCATACTCATGCGGTACTTTACTGCTTGCCATTTCATTGCAAAATTAAGCCACCACAAGAAGTCATGGTTGCTTTCAATTGCAACCGGAGAAGCATCTACTAATTTTAGTAGCATGTCTTCTCTTTCGTCGCGATTGTTCTTGACCTTGTCTAATAGCCAAGGCAATGTTTCTTTGCGCCAATCCCCATGGATGGCATCAAAGTCACCTGTTGAATCCATGTAACCTTTTAGTGTTAAGCTACCAAACAAGTTATCTGCACACTCACCAGTGACACACAAATTTTCTTTGTCAGTTATGATATCGTAAAACTGATTGCTTGCTAAAAGACGTTTTCCAAAGTTAGGTAATATCACTTCGTGGAAAAAATCTGGGTTTTCAGATTGGCTATCTTCGTTAACTGCAAGCCATACTATTTTGCGTAGTTCTTCCCAGTCTGGATGACTGATAAGCAAAGATACGATAAGTGTAGAATCAATGCCGCCACTGTAAAACACTACAAGTTTCTTCTTGCCCGATTGATTAAATTGTTCAATGCAGTCGTCGATTCTGTTGTAGCTAGCGGCACTAAAAGATGGGACAATAATAGGCCTAGTAGGAATTGGACTGTTGTTATGTACTTTGATTTGTCCGGGAATATTTAAAGTTCCTGTGCGATCATTTAAGCTGATCCAAGGATTAAACATTTCCACAAAATCTTTTACAACTGGATCGACAGATTTCATTGACGGACTACGATACAGACGATGGGGAATATAGTATAATAATTTTTTCATGTTACATCATCATTGATAAAAAGGAATCTTCTTCCATGGCGGCACGACACTGTGCAAAATCTTCTTTGTTCTTTGCCGCACGTATAGCAATCTGGTGTCTTATCCGTAGTCGTTCCAGTTTACGTATTAAGAATTTTCTGTTTTGGTATTTGTTAACAATAATACCAGCGGCTACATCAATATCTAAACCTGACTCTTCTGCATAGTCGCTGACCATGCCAATGTCCTTTTGCATTCCATTGATTACATTACATGCCTGACGATACTTTTCTTCGTACGCTTCTACTTGCCATTCGACTAAAGAACTAAATCTTTTGAAACCGTGTGCTAGACGTTGATCTAGTTCTACAATAAGAGATACTTTGGCCTGTAAAGCATTACTAAGTGCCATTACTTCTAAATCTTTTCTATGAGGCACTAGTGTTGTAATACGTGGCCCGTTGAATTTCAATTTGAAATCAAGATTCATTCGTCGAAGCTGTTGAGCATGTAAATCTTCGACACCATAGATTCTGCATATTGCTCTAAACTCGCCTTCACAGGCACTTTCTAGTGTTGATAAATTTTCGGACCAAGCCAGCACTTCGTTTTCTGCTGTACAGGCTAACGCTAACCATTGCATAACACTCTCCTTATGAATTATGTATGCCAGAATTTAAGCAATCGTTAGCCAAGTTGAATATCTGGATTGAAGCGAACACTGAGCATTAGTCTAGGCTTGTCGCTTTGATTTTCAATGTGATGTGGAATGTTGATTTTTACCAATGTAGGCTTATCAATGATCTTTTGACATTCCAAAGTTGGACCACTTGTCCAGTTTAGTTTTAGATACTTGATAGTGTTATGTGGACTCTTGGTCAAAAAGTATTCCCCGCCATACCAGAACATAGGTCCTGTTTCACAATTTAATATAGGCAAGTTAAGAGCAGTATTGCTGGAGTTTCTTCTTGATATTTCAAATCCGTCAACATGCATATCTTGTACAAACTCAGGTGGGTTAATGAACATGATTGCACTTTTAATTGTGGCAGTGTGATTCAATTCTTGCTGTATTTCGGGCTCTAACAAACTGCCCAGGTATGCAAGTTCTTCTCCTAGAAAAGAATACGAAGTGGTAAACTCGCCGTTCCACTTTGATTGGCAATATAACTGTATAGTCTGCCAGCTTGGTATGTTGACTTCTTTGTAGTAATCCATTACAATATTTATTCTAACTATCATACTGGATATTATCGCTAAGTAAGTTCATGGAATATATCTTAATTTTTTTAGCATGGTTGCTTGTGTTGTACTGGTTACACAGAGTGTTTCATGCATATGGCCACAAAGTATTTCCATTGGCTCACAAAGCACACTTAGATCATCATAGGTTTATAAACATCCACGGTAAAACAAAGTGGGAATGGAATAATCTATTTTTGTTCAATGATACTTGGATGAGTACACTTGATCTATGGATCACCGAAGTTGTACCAACGCTGTTGTTTAGTTGGATTACAGGACACTGGTGGGTATTTGTGTTCTACTATCTTTGGGCGGCCTTGCTACAAGAAATAATTGAACACAATCCAAAATTTAGTTTGTATCCGTTTTTAACCAGCGGCAAATGGCATTTGGTTCATCACAGGAAACCAAACAAGAACTACGGCCTTATATTTCCAATTTGGGATAAAGTGTTCGGCACCGCCGAACTGCACAAGACTAATTAAGCTTAAAGTTTTTTAGCGGCCTGTGCTTTTCAGACCAGCTGTCAAACATTTGAATAGACTCTTCACTGGACTGTTTTAACAGCAGTGGAAATATATCCATATAGTTTTTGTCTACCTTTGCCAATAGGTCGGCGTCAGTTGGTGGACCAAATTTAAATCGAACATGCTGTCCGGTGATTACAGTTTGCAAGATGCCAGTTTCAACGCCTACACTGTTAATGTAATCAAACGCAGTGTTGACAATGGAATGAAACAGAGGATGTTCTTGGTTTCTGAAAAATACCCATTTGTTTTCAGTGTACAGCAACACGTATGACAGTACATGCGTCTTGTTGTATGAAATGGTATTGACTATTGCAGAGTATTCTTCTACACGAGCGTAGTCTGCATAGTTCTCTAGTGTCAATGTATCTGGGTACGGAAACTTAATAAGACCTTTGCTGGATAAAAATTTGGCAAGTAAGAATCCTTTTTTATCCCAAGCAAATACATGTCCCCACTGTGTAGTAACACGATCTAATGGTTCAGTGTTCAAGTCAACAAAGGGTTCTTCGATGTAACTTAGTAACACACCATTGGTTACCATTATTTGATAGCTTACACCTTGTGCAGTTAGAACTGAAGTTAGATTTTTGTATGAAGCAGGCGGATTAATCAAAAGCAGGTCATAGACCTGCTTTGATATGTTAGTAGACGAATTCATTCGTGATTGAAATGAGTAGCAAGTAATGCCCCGACAAATCGTGTAACTCTTGTCTTTATTAACTCGCTATTCATCATAACTTCGAAATCAACAATACGATCCAAGTGTTCTTCTAATTGCTTTATACCTAGTAGCTCTTTACTTGTTTTAATTTCGCTTAACTCGGCTTGCTTAAAAATAAGTTCAGTGCCATCATCTAAGTATACTTTTATCCAGTCGATATACTCAACTGGTACTTCGTCGACTTGAATTTCTCTAAGCATGTCTTCAAAGCTACGATCTTTTTTACGTATACTCATTTCCTACTACTCCAAAAAGAACGAATACGACCCCAAAGGCCGTATTCGTTTATGCCGCTTGTGTCTGCGACTTTGGCGGCCGGCCTCTGCCCCGCTTTACGTCCGTCGCTGGACTTTGGGGGACGACCGCGACGTGGCCTTTTGGGTCCAGCTTCTCGGCCTCCTCACGCAATCTGCGAACTTCGGCTTCAAACTGGTTAGCCTGTGCTCTATATTTTGCCGCCAATTGTTCATCACTGATAACACCCGGTGGGGAATTAGATGCTGAACCATTTGCTGCCTGTTCCCTACTAATTTGTTTTAGCTCTTTATTCAAGTCAACTAAGTTGATACTTACACCAGGCATTGGTGTCATAACAACACTCTTAGTCGGGATCTTGACCATCCAACCTCTTTGGTGGATAGTATTCAGCATGTTTGTTCCATCATGAAAAACCTGTCGGAACAAAAACTCACTAGGATCTTTGCTATCTTGGCAGTTATGGCTTTCTACTGCTTTGATAAGATCGTCGTGATACAACGGTGGTAATGATTCTGTTGGAATAACCAATGAAGATTCAGCATCACCTGGAACTTCGCGGAATACTACAACAACTTTCTTACCTTGTCCGTTGACACCAACGTGTTTAATAAATTGTGCCATATGGCCTCTCCCTTATTCGCTGTCGGATTCGTCAGCGGCGGTAACTTCTGCTTCTGGTGCTGGATCGTGTGACTTTAAGAAAGATGCTAGTTTACTGTATGTAGAACCAACAACTTCCATCTCTCCTGCGCGGAATGCGCCACGCTGTGCGCCTAATTCAACTGCTCCTGCTAGAACACGTAGATCTTGTAGTGTTAAACCAACTGGGGCTTGGGCTTGTGCTTCTTGTTCCATTTAAATCTCCTAGGTTAGAACGATATTGCTCTAAAATACTTATAGCAGATTTATGCCCAATGTATAACCAAAAAAAAAACGCACCCGAAGGTGCGTTAAAGGAGCAACGGCTAAAACTATAAATCAGTGACGATTACGTCCTGGCGGAACATAGTTTGCAGTAATACCAAACGGTGCAGTAATATCACGGCTACCATGTACCACAAACAGTGTGTCGCAATAGTCCGGATCTCCCCAGCTACCAAACGGATAACCGTCTGTGAACATAACAAGCTGATGAGGTTGGATTTCGTTGTCTTGCATCCATTGCCATACACAGGTAAAATCAGTTCCGCCACCGCCGGCTACTTCATATTCGCCCATGCTTCGGCCGTCGTCGCCTGTAAACGTATCTTCGTTATAAACATCGGTATCAAAAGTGATAACACGAACTTTGTAAGAAGTAAACTGATCCAATGCACCTTGCACCATACCCAAAAAGTCCATCAGCATACCTTCGTCAATGGAACCAGATGCGTCAAGTGCAACTACAATGTCTAGTTCTTCACCGGGCAATTGACCAGGAAGTACGGCACCAGTATGCCATGCTTTACGGTTAGGGCGCATCCATGTATAGTCGCTTTTTACACTGCCGCTGAACTGAATACGAAGCAGATCTTTAAGATCCATTACTGGGGCAGTAATGTCCTTGACCAGACGCTGAATAGCACCTGGGGTGTTGCCAGCACCTGCATTTTTAGCGGCTTGGATTACAGCTTCACGCCATTCGTCACGCAAGGCTTTCTTTTCTTCTTCAGTAAGTTTCTTGAACTTGGGCTTGCCTTTGCCATCTTTGGAAGAGTTATTGCCATCGCTGTCGCTGTCACCTTCTTCACCATCGCCGTCCATTTCCAAGTGGTCGTCAAACGGCATCTGAATCTTAACAGCATTTTTCATCAGCTCGTCGTAAATTTCGTCGGCAGTTTTGCCTTCGTATTTGCGATCTACTAGAATAGGTACAGTGGTAATCATCGTACCTACACCTTCACGGACCAGCATGTTATTAATAACATAGTCACCGGCCATGTTCCATACGCCAGGGTCTTTGTCTCCGCGGCGTGTCATATGATCAAAGATAATGTGACCAAGTTCGTGTGCGAAACCAAATACCATTTCACCGTCGGACAATTTGGAAACGAACTCGGAATTGTAATAAAATTTGCGACCGTCTGTGGCAATAGTTTTGCACCACTCGACTTCTTCCAGTTTTAGACGAGCCGCTAAAGGACCCCAAAAGGGATACTTGAGCAACATGCTAACACGACTCTTAACTAGTTTATCGCGGGCATTAAGTTTAGACATTTGCGTGGCTCCAATCTTGTTTATATGTATATTATACTAGGTTTTTGGCTCTTAGTCAACTGGTTTTTCTGTTGTTTTTTGACTACAAGTTAAGTCCCAAATCATTGCAACTTGGGGGTCTCTAAACCAAATTTTCTGCTTAGATACAAAGTCCCAATCCAATCGCTTTAAACCTTGTTCTCTGGCCCATTTGGTAACTTCATTGATTGTTGTGGCTCTTGAAAGGGTACGAGAGGGCCATGATTTCCTTTGTTCGCGGAGCCACTCGCTAACATCAGAAGGGGTTGGTATCTGGCCCTCTCGTATTTGAGTATAGTCCGGCCCATACAGCATTTCTGCGATGAGCGGACTCCTAGGTATCTTACTCGTCGGTAAGAAGATTGGCATAGCGTTTGAAGAACTCTGGGAAGTTAGTCATCTTCTTACGATCGAACACAACTTTATAGTTCTTCAGTACAGTGTGAGCACCCATGATAACCATTTCGGGCTCAAAGTTACTCATCATAAAACCAAGCCAGTTATCTGCACTCTTGTGGAAGTCATCAAGCTTGCCAGTACGTTTGCCTTCTTCGTAACGAGTACGAAGTTCGTAGCACAGGCTGGTAACCAATGCATAAGCGGCAGATACTTCTTTAGACTTGAATGCAGTAACTTTACCACTGAGTACATCTGCAGGGTCAGGCAAGTCTGCGGCATGTTTACGGTGTGCCATAAACTTGATAGCCATACCTTCACCGACTAGACCAGCAACCATGTCAGTGTTAGCACTGTCAGGCAAGTCGTCGTCTAGCATGTCGCTTACAAAGCTCCAGGTACGTGGAGTAGCGAATGCACGGTCGTGTTGCGTAGGATCAAAGCAGAACAAGTCGCCTTTGAACTGTTTCAAGAAACCAACAACATGCGGGTGGACTTCGTTCATAATAGCCCACTGTTCCCAGTCTTCGAAATCCACACGGATTTCCAAGTGCATGAAACGGTTAGCCAGTGGGCTAGGCATACGATACGTAACACCTTTATCGCCCATACGGTTACCTGCGGCAATCAGTACAACATTCTCAGGCAGAGTGTACTGACCGACCTTGCGGTTAAGAATCAGCTGATAAGCCGCGGCCTGAACAGCAGGCGGAGCAGAGTTAAGTTCGTCAAGGAACAGAAACACAACATCATGTTGGTTTGCAAATTCTGCACTAGGCAACTCAGACGGAGTAGCCCACTTCATAGTGTTGTCGCCTTGACTGTAGTAAGGGACACCTTTGATATCAGTTGGGTCCATAAGAGCCATACGCAAGTCTACCACGGCAGAGTTAGGAAACTCTGCGGCAACTTGGTTAACCATGTCGGACTTGCCAACACCGGGAGGACCCCATACAAAAACCGGACGGCGTTTTGCAACGGCACGGCGAAGAATTGGTTTGCACTCGCTAATCTTAACAGTGCGTGTTTCGACAGTATTATTTCCCATGGTGGCTCCTACTTGGGGTTGTTGACAATGTAATTATTATAGCAAGAACAGGGGTTGGTGTCAACCCCTGTTGTTTTTAGGCAACTGCTTCAGTGGCCTTGGCAGGCATAACCTGTGCCACAAACTCAGAAGCATCAATCTGCTCCTTGGTCATTGCATGTGGGAGTTCGACAAACTTAACATCAGTACAGCCGGCACGAACCAGCGTACGAGTACGGCGCTTGTCATTGGTATAGCGAAGTGCGCCCTTGCCCTTTTTGTCAACGGCATAGCCAACAAAGGTAAAGGTTTCGCCAACAGCAACAGATGCGACAGCGGCTTCGACGGCTTTAGTAGATACTTGAGACATGATTATTTCCTTGTGTGTGAATGTAAAAACTATTGCAGAACCGTTCCGCAATACTGTTACTATACTACAGACCCAGATCCTTGTCAACCTCTTTTTGGTTCTTAGGCTTCCGTTTGTATGCTTTACGATTTTCTTCTACCTTGCTTTTAAAAGGAGAGTTAGAATCGTAAAGCTCTACAGCACGGCGCTTGAGCCTTGGAAGTTTAACAATGATAGTGGTCCGTTTCATAGTATTAGTATTATATCACAAGTAGAGCCAAGAGTCAACCTGTTTTTGCAACAAAAAGTGTGGTATTTTTGCAACAAAAATGTTGTTTAAAAACAACAAGTTACAAGAATGTCAGAATTGCTTAAAAAATAGACAATTTAGCCCTTATTTTGGGCTTTCCTACTTAGACCATTGAGCCATAGTATGATGTCGTCGTTTACAAGACGTATCTCCATAGCATCCTGTTCACCAAATATACGGAAGTAACCAGCACCGTGATAGTAAGGCCAGTCTAAGTGTTTTTCAAGACCAATCAAGTGTCCGGGATTTGGAGACCAACCAGGAGGGCACTGATAAGACCAATAGCGAAAATGAGGCTTCATTAGTTCCCAGCCAAACGTTGTAAGTCGCAGACCCTTTTGACGTCCAGGCTGGTAGTTTTTAAAAACCGTGTAAGGGGTTATCTTTGTGCTTTCCCAAAGATGAGGAATAGGATACTGAGCTAGGTACTCAGTTATCCTTGTAGCTAGTTCCTTGCTCATTGATGCGTCTGCCTTGTTTTAGCTCAACTACAGAAAAGTCTTCTGTTTTGAACATCTTGTTAAGTCGGTCAGCAAGGTTAAATGCATGTCCAGGATTGCTAAAACTTACCTTTTTATACTTAGGCCCTGGATAACTGACTAGACTATTCAATGTTCTTAAGTTAATAGGCTTATCTTTATAAAACACTGCATAGATAGCATCAGCCGCAAGAACTTCCTCGCTTTTGTATGTTCGAGGATTTGTATCGGTTAATATGATAGTTGGTTTTGGTCGGCTCATACACTTATTTATCATAAGTGCGTATTTAATGGGCCTGTTATGTACCTATTAAATGAAGGTTTTGGACTTCAGTGTTTTAAGTCCGGAACCGTGTATTACAACACAGCTATAGTCGCCAGAATTTTTGGTTGCAACAAGTGTCCAATCACCGCGAGGACTTGCCCAAAACGTCATTAAAAAGTCGTTGTCACCAATGCTACCTGACGCAATGATGTCTTCATTGTTACTTACTAAGGTATGCCCTACGTCTGAATTAGATCCGCAGACCCATTTGGAATCTGCGGCAAATGAAGATACAAGTACAGGTATACAGATAGATACTAGATACGTTAATCCTAGTATGATTATTATTTTAGTTATAACTGGCCGCCAGCCATTCTGTATGTTGTTGTGCATTGTCGCTTGCCTTTTGTAATCCATACTTACCACAGAACTTCATGAAGTGAGGACCCACAGAAGGATTGCGAGGACGTTGCACTGCTTCGGCAATGGCTTGGTCTAAAACAGATTTGATATTATCAGGTTGTGCAGTCAAGTCAATGATACTGCGATTTCGTTCATAATCATCACGTACTAAGTGCTCTACACCTTCGTGGTCAGTCCAGCGTTGAAGCATTAGATTGTTCCACATGAAGCCTTTGTTTTTGCGATCTGCAAATGCTTCTTGTAATCCAACTTTATTCTTTGTACCTTTTTCTCGTACACCTGGATAAGCAGAAAAGATATTGTCGCTGGTATCGCCACGCATACATTTCTTAAACAGCAACCATTCTGGATCTGGTGCAGGCTTTACTTCTTTTGTTTTGCTATCGACTACAGGACGACCTTTGTCATCAAAGTAGCCTTCGTGTGTAGTAAGCACACCACTGATGCCATTGAACAACTGAACATTAGGAGCAACCAACTGTTCAAAGTCAGTATCGCTTGAAACGATAATATGGTTGTTACTTGGATGCAGTTGAATCCAACGTGCAATAAAGTCATCGGCTTCGCATACAGGATTACGAAGAACTGTTACATTAGTCTTGGTACTGATGTATTCGTAAAACTTGTCAAAGCTTTCCCAGAAGAGCTTTTCTTCTTCGGCTTCCTTAGGCGAGTGTGCGGCACGTGCATCAGCTCGTTGAGCCTTATAAGGTTTATAAACATCCTTGCGCCAGCTTCGACCTTCGAAACAAAAGACAACATGCTGGCCCTGTCTGTCACGCCATTGACGTAGGACCGAAGCAAGGATAATATGATAGCTCATTGCAACACGTTCCTCAGGATCACCATTGCGGATCACATGACGGGCACGGAAGAATAAGTTTGCGGCATCAACAAGTAAATAGCTCATACTGTACTATAACAGGTTAGCGAATAGCTGTCAACGGGATTCTACGAAATCTTTCAAGCGAAATTGATTCGTACCTCTTAGGCAAAGGCTCAGCTGAATCTGGTATCTCTACCCAAATTGGATCATTGGGAGATATTGTGCCAGGATTTAACACGCAGGCCTGTATTCCAACATTGTTCATATTAAAACGTTGCTTTGGTTGTATATTTTCTATACCAATGGCATTTATAAACTTAAAACAAAAGCTACGTCTTGCAACTACTTGCAACTTAACAGCTTCGCCGATATGCAATATTGCACCTTTTGGTAAATTGTCCAAGTCTATCCCACTTGTTAAAATGTTTTCACCTAGCTGACCGGGGCTGATAACTGTTTTAAAATCAGTCGAATGTTTCTTTAGGATTTCTTGGGAAAGCATTACTATTTCACACTCCCTACTTGGCAACAGTTCTTTAACAAAATGATGATCATCAACAACACCCCCTGGTATAACTGTGATGATAGGCTGTACAAATTTTGTGATAACAAAGTCTTTGAGTTGCTGACGATCAACGTTATGCGCTGACTTCATTAATTCGCCGTCGACTTCTTTAGATTTTATTACGTAAGTATCGCCGGTATGTCGGGTTGGCTTGGATGATACGGAAACAATATGACCTTTCATTATTCAGCATCATCAAGTTTAATTTTTATGTATTTTTTATTTCCAGGAAAGTGTGTAAGTGGTTTAAATGTGTCTGGTAATTGTGCGATTATGGTGTCTCCGGGTTTAACTATTCCGGGTTCGATTACTTGGCCTACTACTCCAACTTTTCCAAGATCAAATTTTTGTTTTAATGTCTTCCCCCAAGATTTGGGATCAGGGACTACTGCATTTATAAATTTAAAGCAAAAAGATCTTCTGCACAAGATTTTTATTTTTGCCGTGCCAATCTCGAGAACAGTACCTTCGGACAAATTATCCAAATCTATGTCTCTTGTTGTAATGTTTTCCCCTAGTTTACCTGGAGATAAGCTTGAAAGAAATTTATTGTTTAATACATTATATTCTTCGGATGTAAAAAGATTTACTTCGGCAATTCTTCTTGAGTAAAACTTTCCTTCAGCGTCCTTGCGTATTTCAGGCTTAAAATAGTGATAGTCACCGACTACACCACCTTCTTCTAAATAAATCTGCTCTTGTGGCGTTTTATAAATGTCAAATTGTCTTATGTACTCTATCGAGTCTGACACATCAATAGATCTGTGATTGGGATCAAAGAAACCAAAACTACGCTTTAATAAAATTTGATGTCTGGCACACTCTAAACGGTCATCAAGAGTAGTCGCTGGCGTAGACGAACTGTTAACAGATATTACAGTGCCATGGAGTGACATTACTGCTGGGTTCTTGTTTTTGCATTTGTAGCCATACGACCAGCATCAGCAATAAAATTACCATCGGCTTGGCCATCTAAGCTTACGTTTTTGCATAGGTCAGTAAACCACTGATCAACAATATCTTCTGGCGTGGCACCTTGGTATCCATTTTTGCGAAGAAACAATACAAATGCAGGATTCCATTCGAGTTCAAAATAACCTTGTTTTGGATTAGAAGGATCTACGTGTGCTTTAACTACATTTACCCACGGTTCCGGGCTATCCTTCATTGACTCGGCTGTTGTTTTTTTAGAAAGTAATTTTTTAAAAAACTTTAACATTATTTGTCCCCAAACATTTTTTCTTCACGAGCAGATAGCTGTGCAAGAATGTTTTCTCGCCATTCGATTGACTCAACATACCACTTGTTTCGTTCTTCGTCGGTTCTTTGGCACCCGATACAAGTTCCGTTGCCATCGGTTACACAAATACCCTGGCAAGGGTTAGTGTTGTTTGCGTGTTCGTTATTATCCATGTCTATCATAAAACTCGTTTTCGTATTCGTCGTTATTAATCTTGTTGGTTCTTTTAAAAGGCAAGAACAAAGCCGCAATTCGCTTTGAAGGCTTTTCTTCGATTTTTTTAACTACAGGCAATGGAATAAACCCTGCGTTTCGGGTAACTGACACTGCATTATTAATGCCACATGATTTGCACTCTTCTGCCATTGGAAGTTGTGTAAATTTACCAGTTGAATCGCAAGTGTGTGCCCAAATGTTCATAGTCTGTTATATATCCATTATACAGGTTTATTGTTACTCTTATGTGCATCGCGAAACTTTTTAACATCGCTGACTGCAGAGCTCAGTGTGTTTGAGTAGTTAAGAGCTTGTTGTTGCGACATTATAATTGAAGACTCGTATTCAACATAACCTTTGGTAAGCAAAGTCCAAATCTTTTGCCAACGGTTCATTGACCACCATTTGCTTTTTACTGTGGTATACAAAGTAACTGTTACGTTTTGGTCGTCTGCTTCAACCCATAAATTATGATCATGTCCTACATCACCACAACCACATACTACCTGATACGTTATAGTATCGCCATAGTCATTGCGGATTAGTATACCTTCGGCAGGGCTCTGAGATTTCATTTTGTTAGTAGCCATAATAAGTGTTCTTTTGTTTTATGATACCTAAATTCAAATACAGGTTCGCCGGGCCCAGCCCACATTGCTACACCTTCATACGCATACCTAAACCAAAGCAAATCGCCAGTGAGCTCACACCGCCTTGGCATTTTCCATATAAAGCGTTTTTTCCAATGTGCTTTTTCATGGAATGAACCGTGCCTGTCTGCGTAAAATGGCAATCACTTACCCCAACCATTTGACCAAATGTCAACGTGCAATCGGGGACTGTAGCGATAACCCTTTTCCATGGCAATATCTGCAATGTGTCTGGTGTTGGCAAAGTAAGCTTTATCTGTTCCGCCTACTGGCATTACAAACACTGGTCCAGTAAAGCCTGCTTTACGATACTCGTTGGTTGCGGCATCAACTTCTTCAAAATCGCTTTCCTTATCAACTACAAACTTTAGATACGTAAAGCCACGTTGTTGATATTCTTTTACTACTTCCGGCTTAATAGCGTCTTCCCAACGTTCTCCACTGGCACTAAGCTTAGGACTTACACTAAATGTAATCTGATCTTTTTGTAAACGATAGTCGTTGAGCAAGAATCTTTTAAATTCATCGTGTAAGTGCTGAGTACCATTTGTTTCAAATGTTAAGTTCTGCAAGTCTGACATACGTGGATTACTCAACAGTGTTGGATACAGTTGTTGCCAACCTAGCAATGGTTCGCCGCCAGTGATAACCAAATGTACATCGTTACCGTTTTCTTGTGTCCAGTGTTGATTGGGAGTAAGTGCAAGCATCGAGTCAATTGCTTGATCAACAGTGTAGTATGGACTCAGATGCTTAAATGCAGGGTGCCAACTTGCATAACTGTCGCATCCGGTTTGTGCCAATGGCAAGTCATTGAATGTTTTATATAAGTGAACAGTCTTGCCAATGTCATCTGGCTCTGTGGTCTTTTCACCTGCAGGCAACCCGAAGCCAGGGCACTTAAAATTACAACCAAACGTTCTAAAGAAAATAGAAGGAACACCAATGAAGCGTCCTTCTCCTTGTGCCGAGTAGAATATTTCTGATACTTTAATTTCATTCATAGATGTTTGACCACTTTTTTAGTTTTTCAATCTTGGCTTGTTTTGCAGTATTCAAGCCTTCATCACTTACAATGTTCATTGATTTTAACAGATCTACCATTGCAAGTAAATCACCAATTTCACCTTCTAAGTGCTGTGCATTAGTTAGGGGTTTACCTGGCTTGAAGTTATCCAAACCGAACCGATGGCATTTGCTAACAGCCTGGATCACTTCGGCACATTCTTCGCTTAGAATGTTCATAATTTCGTGTAGTTTATTATCCATTTTTAATTTCCATATAAGGTGCAATATCGTTATCAAAGATCTGAGCCATTTGGTTCCACAAATGCATACGTTCGTCGTTGGTCATTCCAGCAACCCAAGGTGGCTCGTCTGCTCCCCTGTCTAGACCAAAGTCGTGTCTATAAGTTAGACACATGTTTGTAATAATCTGCTCTCGTGTTTTCATTTTTCTTTAAGATGTTAGTCCAAAGCTCGGCCCAGGGCTTCATTGATTTGTCAATCATTACCATACGATCATTTTGCATTTCACCATAGAAGCTGTCAAGGCCTGCCATTGGTATGTTAATACGAGCTTGCTTATCGCCATCAGCTGTTGTAATACTGGTAATGTTTAATTTTTGTATAAGCTTTAACAAAGGTTGGTTGTCGGGCAAACAAACAGAATACATTTGTTGAATGTTTCTATTACGCAAAATATCAACAGCATACCTTAGCAAACGTTCGGCCAATCCTCGTCGACGAGCATCAATTAGTGTACTGATTCCAATCTCTGCAGACTTATTATCTTTGTCTATAGCTAAATGTATTGAGGCAAGCACACGATCAGATGTAATAGATTCTTTGATACCAAACAGCATATCAGTATCTGGTATAGAATTTGCATACATCTTCATTGCCTCGTCTGATGGAGTGTACCCAAATCTCCATCGCCGAGCTTCTATGTCTAATAGCTCTAAGTGATAGTACAACTCTGTATTTGAAATTCTTGTAATAGCAGGCATTATACTTCCAGAACAATGTTTGGATTCCAACCAGTATCTTCACCCCAGTAGGTTCCGTCGCTTTTGGTTGATTGATATCCACGTGGATTGCAAACAACTCGTGTTTCGCCAATCATATAGTCAAACGCATGATGAGTATGCCCATGAGTCCATAGTTTAATCTGTGGACGATCTAAGATAAACTCACTCAAGTCGCTGTGGTAAGCACCGTTCATTAAGTATTCGTTTTTGTACTGTTCGTGTACACTTTGGAAACTTGGACTGTGATGTCCTACTACAACAAACTTTTCGTCTGGTCGTTCTGCTACTACACTTTTAATATAGCCTAGCATATGACGATGACGCATGACTGTGTCGTGAGGCTTAAGGTTAGTGTAACCTTCTAAGTCCTTTTTGATAATACGGTAGTCGTTCATCATGTCGCGAACAGAATGAAGAGTCAGCGGGTCACCTTTGTTCATATCAGTCCACAATGTGCCACCAATAAATGTGACATCGTTAATTTTCTTACAGCCTGCTTCTAAGAAATAGATGTTAGGAAACTTAGCACACTCATTGCTAAGTGTAGTTAGACTTTGGTTCCACCGGCCATGATAAAATTCATGGTTGCCAGCTACATAGATTACATGCGGAAATTGAAAACTACAACGCTTTAAGAAGTTACGGAATCGTAGTGCAGTTTGTTGCCTACGACCGAGATCAGCAAGGTTTACATTGCTGTACATGCCATAGTCCGTTTCCGGATGATCGTGCAGATCCTGTGCGACCATGATGTCGCCAGACAAGATGAGGACATCACAGTTCTCATTGTTAGTAATATTAATATCAGCAAATTCTAAGTGTAAGTCACTGACTAGTTTGATTTTCATCACCAGATTCCAGTTTAGCTATTGGGTTGAGGCCGTTTACAGGAATACCATCTTCATCAACTACCGCAAACCCATCAAAAACAAATCCGCAACCTTTGCAGAAATCTTCAAATGCCTGCAATACGTCTTCGAGATTTTCGTGCCTGTGTTCTAATGCAATATTCCTTGTACCATCAGTATAACATAAAACCCACCTTGGGTCAAATGGATCTGCATCCTTTTTATCGAGCCCTTGCAAGGAACGGATCACTTGTTTCCAAGGATCATTCTGTTGATTGCTCATTGTCGCCTCTCATAACAGTATTTAGATCGCTAATGGCCCTAATCAAATCGATGTGTTGCCCAGATTTGATAATTGCTGTTTCAAATGTTTTTACATCTTTAGGGAAACACTTACCAGCAAAACCTCGCTTGCCGTCGAAGCCCGGAACCGCCCAATGGCTTGCACCTAGACGTCCTTCCCTTTCAAGTAAAAGTCTCACTATGTCATAGTCTGCCCCGTTGGCCTGGCAAAGCTTTTCTACTTGGTTGGCAAAAATTACTTTCATTGCAAGAAAAGTGTTTGTGCTTAGTTTAGCAATCATTGCTTCTAGTGGATCTGTAATGTATGCTGGCCCAGTATAAGCATTGACAACATTGACAAATTCCTCTGCACCTTCACCGCCTACTACAATGAATCTAGGATTTTCGCCGTCTTCTTTCCAAGTAGATTCTCTGATATATTCTGGCCATACAATTAAGTTTTGTCCAAGTTGATTCATTAGTTGTTGAACGCACTCAATCCCAGAAGTACTGCGTAAAACAATCTTTCCTTTGAATCCATTTTTTAGTGCTTCGTTGATTGCGGCATCAACGTTGGCAGTGGAATTCTCAGGTAATGACAATGTAGCATCAAGGTCTGTGTTTACGCATACAATAACATAATCAGCATCAGCCCACGAATCGTGTGGTGCAACAACACCCTTGAACGGGTCATTGAATACAATGTTTAATTCAGGGTTAAACTTTTTTAGAAAAAGTTCTGTAGATTGTCCAACTACACCTTGTCCTTGAATAATAATGTTTGTCATACTTCTCTCTTTAAAATTTGATTACATAATCGGGATACTTTGCTATACTCTGGTCTAGCAAATGTTCTAATTTGTTTAAGTCTACCCAGCCCTTGACTACAACAAGTATTTTTCTATAACTTGGATTGAAATCAGCACCGTGTAGAAAATCTTCGTTGTTCCATGCAAATGCATTTGTTGTTTCAGGAAGCTTTACGTAATACTTGTCTTCTGCAGAAACTGTTGTACTCGAGTCAGCTTTGTACTTTGTTGAAGAACATAACCAAAAGGTTTCGACTGGATTTGAATCGTGTAACATTATTCTAATTTCTACAGGGAAATGCATAACACCATCAAGTGTACTTGGCATGTTCCCATCATAGTGAGCAGGAATGTTTTTGTTAGCACTCCATAGTCTAACTGATCTAATTTTGACAAATGGAAGCTGATCAAATATCGATTGCAAATACCTTGGCTGACTTTCAGCTAGTTCTTTGGATACCCGTGTAAGCCATGCCGCATTGCCCAACAACTGTTGATCTTCATACATTGCCAATCCATCCCACTGTACTAGGTCAGGATTAGGTTTAATTCTATTACCAGCACCTCGATCAACGTGCTGTCTTGCAACTGCTTCGACTTGAGAGTTCCATATGCTCCAGAATTTCTCAGTGTCGTCTAATTCAAATTTAGGCAAGTCTAATGCTAGTGCGGCAATACCCTTGTATTTTTCATTCAAGCGAGGGCATTGTGCAACATTGATTAGGTCTGCTAAATGTTTCATCGTTCTAGCAGATTGCCTTTGTTCTTTACATCTTTAAATGTATCTGCATCGGGCAGCGGAGCCTTGCGTTTAGTAATCACCGGCCATAGTTTGCTAAGTTCTGCATTTATCGCAAGATAAGGACGTTGTTCGTCGGTAAGATCTTGATCTGCAACAATAGCGTCAACAGGACACTCTGGAATGCATACTCCGCAATCAATACATTCGTCTGGATTAATTGCTAAGAAGTTAGGTCCTTCATAAAAGCAGTCAACTGGACATACTTCTACACAATCGGTATACTTGCACTTAATACAGTTTTCAGTTACGACATAAGTCATTTTATATTTTCCAATTCGCTTCAATAAATTCTTTGTCATCTGGCTTATTGCCAGTTAACCCTAGCATGCCACGATAGGCTTGCCATGCTTCTTGTACCATTGGGTCTGTATGACCGCCTGTGGGCAATAGATCTGCCCAAACACATTCCTCTGGCATCATACTTCTGTACGCACCAAAGTTGCGTGGCTGATGAATTTTGCCTTCACGAAATAGGATGCTGGCAACGCCTTGGCACTCGGCTTCGTCTAGTCCCAACAGATAGTTGTCTCGCCATGTGTATTCAGTAACAATATTTTTCAGTTGTTCTTGCGTTTCAAATCTTGTACCTGAAACAATTACAACAACGTCATTGATGTCAACAACGTCATTTACAATGTCACGAATGCAACGGCCTAGACTAAATCCAACTTTCATTTTGTGTTCCTGTTCCACCAAGACTCCCAAGGGAAGTCGATCCAAACATCTTTCTCAAATTTGTTGACACACATGCCAGCATAATCAGAGCTTTCTTCGCTGGACTCGTTATCTACTAAGCTGGCCCAACGTATTGTATTATGCCAATATTTTTCAATGAAGTCAACCTCTACGCCTGCAACACTTGCCGCCCAATCTTCTTTGATCCAAGTTTGTGTTGCGCCTGTGTCATTGATATCGTCTACCAGTAATATTTGTCTACCTGCCATGGCTTCTTCGGGTGCCCATAGTAAGGACTCGGTTGAAGGTTGGTCACGCAATGATACTTTTACACTTTCGTGCGGAACACCTAAGTAATGACTAAGCATAACACTAAATGGCAATCCGCCCCTGTCGATACCAATGACAAGATCAGGCGACCACTGATCTAAAAACATTTGTCTTACAACATCCTGTGCAAGATGTTCTACATCTTGCCAAGAAAGCGATAACTTTTCTATCACATATCCCCCGATGTAGAATCTGGGCCACTTAACAGTTTTTCTAGTGCTTTGTATTCGTCGTACAGTTCTTTTAACATAGGATACTTTTCATGCATTTCAAAGTTTGGAGCCAATATCAATAGTCTTTTCTTTAATGTATCAACAATGTCAACCAGTTCATCAAGGTCAATTTTCTTTCCGCTTGAAGTACTAATTTCGCTGATACCTGATAAAGAATTGGTAGAAACCCCAGAACTAAAAGTATAAGGGCTACCAATATTAAACGCACTACTGCCATTGGTAATAGATATACTACCTAAGTCAATAGTGTCATTCATAGTTACTGTATAATTGGCACCGCCATACGCTGAAATGTCGACCTCTTGTGCTGTAATACCAACTGTGTCAGTAGAACTGTTCCAATCGAATTTTACAGTATTGATATCGTCTTTGTCGCTCATGGCTTACTCGGCGAAATATTTGTCTAGTACTTCTAGTTTATCCATATACTCTGCAATTTGTTCAACTTCCTTTTCAATAGCATCCATGATATCAGAATGCTCGGCAATCGCAGTTGGATTGTGCAGAATAACTTCGACGTTAATCCTATGTTTTTCAATGTGTGCTAGATAGTGTTGACGACTAGCTTCAATTAATTGTTTTCTCATCTTGGGGCAAAGTCCTGTTGTAGTTTGATGTTGTCAAAGAATTCTTTCTTTGTACCCGGATCGTCTTTAAACGAACCTTTAAGCACTGTGGTTTGTGTCAAACTACTATGTGCCATAATACCTCTATTTTCACAGCATCCATGCACCGCCTGTACATATACACCAACGTCTGTTGCATCAGTGGCTTTCATAATTTCGCGGGCAATATCATTGGCCAGTTCTTCTTGTAGTGTACCGCGACGAGCACACCACTGAGCAATGCGAGTATACTTACTAAGACCAATTAGTTTTTGAGCCGCAATAATGCCAATATAAGCAACCCCAGTAACGGGTTGGTGATGATGACTACACATACTACGAAGTTCACTGCGAACCACGAGCATGCCTTCGTAACGGTCCTGCGAGTCGTTTGGAAATGCTGTTGCATCTGGTGCTGGATCATATCTTCCTGCCATGATTTCGTTAAAGTACATCTTAGCAAGTCGTCTTGCAGTACCTTTTGAGTTAGGATCAGTTTCTCGATCAATCAGCAAACTGTCTAGCACCTTTTCAAATGCTGGCGTTGCTTCGTCGATTAGTTTTTCAATGTCGCCTTCGTGCAGGTATTCACTAATGTTATCACCTGCCCAGAAACGTTTGCCTTCACGTTTCATCTTAAAGCGAAGATGATCGCCTAGGTACGATTCTTGGTACCCACCATCGCCTGCCATTGCGTCCAGGCCTGTTTCTTTATTTGTCAATTATGATTCTCCGAGTTAATGACGTGGATGTCATATTTTTTATTGTAACAGATAATTATTCTTTAAGCAATAGCTCACTTGGCCATCTTAGCAAGAATAACATCATGTCTTCCCTATTTAGGAAACTGATTACTAATGTGATTGGCATTAGCATCAGATCCTGCTGTTTTGACTTTTGTACACCGGCTACTGCCCTCCAATTAAAATCTCTGCCTTTATGATCTGTGATAGACCAAATTTTATTAGACTTGCTAATATTGGTAAGAAGCCAGTGTTTTACTTCTCGCATCTCACCAATTGGAATTGCAACTTTGATTTTATTCGGCAAGGCCCAATCAAGTTTAGCATCCGGATCTAAATCAGTTGTTATTGTTCGCATAGAACTCGCTTTTACGCAAGTCGTCCCATCCGCCGATTAACTTGCCATCGATGATGATCTGCGGTACAGTTCTAGCTGTTGGCACTGCTTCTAATAAGTTTTCTTTTGTAAAACCATTGGTGCCAATCTTGTGTTCTGTAAACTCTAGTTTCTTACTCTTAAACCAGTTCTTAGCCATGTCGCAATACGGGCATTGTTCTTTGCTGTAGATTGTAATTGTTGTCATTTGTTTTCCTTATACTTGCGCCCATGTTCCTAGAAAATTCTCGTCTGGAACAAATGGTACCCATTCTTCTGGTACATTAATTATCATGTTTTTCCTTTTCTGCTTCGTATACACGTTTGCGTAAACTACTTGATGAGAAGCTGTGATCTCTGCCGTTAAAGTAAAGTTCAATCCCTCTCTTATGGCAAATTTCTCTACCAGTAAACTCTTTGCCTTCATACTCGACACCTAAGATACGTACATCAATTGGCAAGGTAAGAAGTAAGTCTTCTAGATCCTTTTCGGTATTGTATACCCATATCTCGTCAACATAACGTGATCCTTTAAGTTGCATTTGTCTTTCGACGATACTCTGTACAGGTTTATTTTTTGTTGGTCTATCTAGTGTAGGATCGTTTTGTAGACCTACAATAAGATAATCACATTTTGTTTTTGCTTCTTGTAACATTGCTACATGGCCAGCATGTAGCAAATCAAATGTAGAACAAGTAAATCCAATTCTCATTTATGATTCCTTTTTCCATCAAAGACGCACACAAAATACATATCACAAGCACCCGTGTTATGCACTCGATGAAATACTCCATCTTTGATAAGGACAACATCTCCGGGATAGACTTTAAATCTATCGCCGTCAAGTTCCATCTCGCCTGTGCCAAAAATAAAGTTATAAACTTCTTCTTGCCCTGCGTGGCTATGTCCGCTAGTACTCATTCCACGATGTAACGTAGTTGAACTAACGATAAGATTTTTTAGCTCTGTATTATCTTTGACTATGTAGCGTTCGTCTTGTTTGACTACCTTGCCACCAACATCATAAACACCAAATTTCATATTATGCTTTATTTTTATACTCAATAGAATTGTACCACGCCCATGCTGAACGTACAATGTTATCTAGAGAACTATTCTCAGGTTTCCATCCAGTATCACGTTTGAACTTTTGGGCACTAGCAACTAGTGTTGCTGGATCACCATCACGTCGAGGACCTGTATGTACTAATACTGTGCGTCCAGTAATACGCTCGACACTAGCAATGATTTCTTTAATACTTGCACCTTGACCAGACCCTAGATTAAATTCTGCACTAGGGGTTGTCATTACTTCGCCATATAGTGTAGCAATGTAATGTGCATTTGCAATATCTTCTACGTGCAAATAATCTCTAACGCATGTGCCGTCTGCTGTTGGATAGTCACTGCCGTTGAGAGTGAATACACCCTTGTTAACGATAGTTTCCATGATACGAGCAATCAGGTGCGTTGCTTGTTTTAATTGTCCGTGACGAACTTTAGAATCTGCACCACATGCATTGAAATATCTTAGCGCAATGGTCTTAAATCCGTAACCTTTGGCACAGTCACGAAGCACCTGTTCGGCCATTAACTTGCTTTGTCCATATGGACTAATAGGAAGCTTTGGGCTTGTTTCATTCAATGCAGACTCGCCCGGATCGCCGTATACTGCGGCACTAGAAGAAAACACCACAGTCTTTGTCCAACCACGTGCCGCTAAACTTGACAATAGTTTAGCAGTATTACCTACATTGTTATGATAGTAAGGTGCTGGATCATCTACACTGGGACCTACTAGACTTGTACCAGCAATATGAATAAGTGCACTGGGATTCTTATTGATGATCATATTAATAAACATCGGATTAATAAAATCACCTGAGATGAAAGAATCTACTTGTTCTCTAATCCAAGGACTGGAGTTGTTTCGATCAACACCGATTACCTTGTATCCTAAGTCTTTAAACCTTAGCACAGTCTGGCCACCAATGTAACCATTGCAACCAGTTATAGCTACCCATTTTTCCATTAGTACTTTGCTCCTGCTACATGATCACGATAACGATTGCCTGCACGATTCCACTGCTCACTTAGGCCTTCGATGATATCACAAATGCGATCAATAGTACCATTGTTCCAGTCGCTAATCTTACCTTGATTCTTGTGCGGAGCTTGCATTAGAGTTTCTAACTTAGACTTGGCATCATCAATTGACCAAGGAATGTACAAACGATCTGCATCGTTGGCAAACGTTTCTGGGAAACTTCTGTAGGCAGGATACAATACGTTACAACCTAATGTATCAGCTTCGCTTACTGTATTGCTTACCCAGTCTTGCAAGGCGCAGTTGAATAATACTTTACTGTCATTGACAATACTGTAGTACTCGTCCTTCTTAAGATCTTTGTAAATCTTTAACTTGCCTTCGGCTTCCATCTTATATGCACGATCAAGATAACGTTGATTGTTGCTACGCAACGGTCCGCCACTCAATACAGCAAACTCATAGTCCTTGCCCCATGTGGTAGACTTAACTTGTTCAATCAAGTCCATGTAGAAGTCAGGTTGTTTCTCTTGATCAAAACGTGCGGCAAATACAATACGATTGCTACGCTCTGCCCAAGGCTTGACCTGATTGTTTACACGACCGAGTACTTCTTCTTTGCCAAACGCTAATCCTGAGATATTGTAGATAGGAGCAGTATAGTTGGCAATACGCATGTGAGCTACCATCTCTTCGTTGGTGGCCAATACTGTAGCAAACTCATTGACCATTTGCTCGTACAAGCTCATCCACTTGCTCATGCCCCACACGTGTACAAAGTCATCGGGATCAATGGCTTGTGCTAAACAACGTACAAAGATTCTTGGACGTTGCTCTGCTGGAATCTGATCCATAATGTATGGCAACGATTCGATACCAGGCTGAAACATGTCTTCAAAGTAAACAACGTCCTGCCCACCGCATTCGCCGCTACGCATCATTTGCACTAGATTCATCATTTGACTCATACCAAAGAAACTGCGACCATGTGCGTCTAACACTTGCCCTACAGAAATTGCTTTAGTATTGTCGATTGTACTACCAGGTACAACAACATAGTCAATGCCACGGCGTTTGAACACCGCTTCATTCCATTGCTGGAGTTGAAGTGTGTAACGCCCTTCATAGGGCTCTAGGCCCATATAGAAGAGCTTACGCATTAGGCCGCCTGACGATCTAAACGATTAGGCATACAGCACATGCCATCGGCAGTGTGTACAGTTTCACTGCACCATGCGCTCTTGTAAAAGCCTACATGGATCTTAAGTGCCTTGCTGGCACGATCTGCACCACTTTGCACATTGATTGTGTAAGTGAAACTGCGATCACCACTTGCTTCGTGTGTACGCATTTCAGGTGCATCAATGGTATAACCAAAGATGTAATTGTCCTTGACAAGATCTGTCAAGTACTGGTTGTAAAAGTCTAGTGGCAAGTGCCCTAGATTCTCATTCAACACACCATCGTATAACTCGCTAATTTTTAGCAAGTCAAACTTGATATGGTTGATATTAAGACCAGCCCTACGGGGTTGGTAGTTGCTGTAACCACGGTCACTACCGCGATTAAATTTTACGTGTTGTTTAAGAGTATTGTTTGAGGCATCCATTTTCGCCATCCTCCGAAATTTCAATCCAAATTTTACGATCTGTGTAAGTTGCTTTGATCTGTGCATATAGATCATCGGCAATCATTTCACAGGACTTATAATCCAATGCAAGTGTTCCTTGGTTATAAAGATTTTCTAACCAACGCTTAAATTGAATAAACTCTACATCTCTATCGTCATGAAAGACCTCTAGATAAACTTTAAAGTGGAAGATATGTCGATGCGGATAACCCAAGAAACTTACATCATCTGCACCGCCGGTAGCTAGCTTAGGGTCCGTAAGCGCCGCTGGATACTTGTGAATGCCTTCTTTACGGAAGGTGACCCAAATCATGTCTGTAGACATGTTATTCCTTAGTCAATATAATTGTTAGCTTTTAAATATACCCACATCTTCCAGTCAATTGCCTGTGCAAAGTCTAGAAGTTTGTCCATCTTGGCATTTAGTTCGGCAATACCATCATCACCTTCTTTAACTGCCGCAGTTGCTTCAACTGCTTCTGTTGTTGCCTTTGGAGTTGGACGTTTTGTTGGCTTGTTAAAATTACCAACTTTTACATCATCGCTCATTTTGTTTTCCTTAAGTTTAATTAACAGGGTTATCGCCTTGGTAGGCACTCCATGGTGTAAACGTCTTTCGATCCATTAAGTCATGTAAAGAATGACACCACACACCAGGATTCGTTTGATTAAAACCTTTGTCATCAATTTTAATCGTTGTATTGTAGTTAAGCAATTTAGTATAGGGAAGTTTCACCGAAATCATTGGGATAACACGATTTTCTTCACTCATAAGACTTTCTAGGAAGCCTTCGACTTGAGCCGATTCGATGTCTACAGTAATGTAATCGATATGATTGCCTTCTAGCAATCCTTCCATCATACGATCCCACTCTCGCCATGTATTATGATCATCATTGGCAACGCCATGTAGGCTCATGTTGGCACCTAAGTAGATATGCCTAATACCTTGTGCAACAGCAATGCCAAGGACCTTCTCAACTGGCTGTAGACCCACAACAAACAGTGTGGTCATACCTTTGGCAGGACTGTTTTCAACTTCTGTGCCAATAAAAAAGTCTGGCGAGATTCGATCAATTGTCATTGTCTGCCTCATGCTCAAGGGCCGTTAACTTTTCATCATCTAAGCTAGCCATGTCGTCATCGTCAGGTACTTCATCAGCAGTATCAAAGATGTCATTGCTCTTGGCCTTACGTGCGGCTTCAACACCACCAAAGCTAATAGAGTTCAAGAACGTTGTGTTATCAATAATCATTTGTCTTGCGTCAGCAATGCTAGTAGCAGGATCAAATAATACTTCTGCAAAGTTGTTAAAGTAGATAATATCGTTCGGAATAAACTCACTTAGATTAGGAGCCTTCTTGCCAAAACCTACTGCATCCTTGTAGCTTACGCCTGCATTACGTACATATTCAATATCAGCTAAACGTAGTGTTTCTTGTACCGCTTGAATATGATTATACACGTTATGTGCCATGATGAGCAAGTACGATGTAGTGTCCCAAGATGTTTTACCAATCTTGCCGTTCTTGTTAGCATCGTTTGGACCCATGTAGCAAATGTCGCCAGCAGTCAGACGTTCCATAATAGGACCTTGATGTGGCATAGCCATCTTAGAACCTTTGAGGCTCTTGTCATCGATGCTCTTACCCATTGAGTAAGTTAGCTTGTTTGGTGTAAAGTAGTTGTAGTTGTAAGACAACGCATAACCACCTGCCGCAACAAAGGGACTGGCCGCATCAAAACTGATGTTGATGTTTGGATTGTAATGCTTTTGTAATTGGCGCTTGATAGAAGTCAAATAGCAAGCCCACTTTAGACGACCAATGCCCAAGAAGTGAATCCAATCCTTATCGGCAATAAGTCCATCTTCGATAAGATCCAACATACGATTTAGTACGCTTGGCATGTGCTTCATGTTAATACCAGCAAACGCCCAACCTTCTAGCGTACGATCTTCTGAGTAACCCATTTCTTTAACAGACTCTGGCTTACTAAAGTGTTTGATTGTATCGTACCAAAGCTTAGAGTTATCTGGTGTGCTACCAGAGATAACGTTCAGAAACTTAGTAGCACCAGGTACACGATGCTTCATAAAGTAATGAAGGTTGTGTACTGAAATGTCTAGTGTATCTTCAAACTTGGTCAAACCCGTTTTAGCACTCAGCGGAGGTACTGCGGCAAACGCAGGAACGTCGAGTGTCATTGACCAATCTGAAGTATGTTCCAAGTAACGTAGAATCTCTTCGCGGAACTTGTCGCCTTCTGCGCCTTTGATGTTAGCCCAGTCCATTTTAATAACGCCTGTTGCTAACTGAAATCCAGAGCTGTCGCCAACAATAATAGTTCGTTTGCGATCACGCTTGTGAATCATTGGCTCTTTATCGTTGCAACGTGTTAAGTTGCGATCAGCATGACCTGCAGAATACAATGCTACGCCATAGTGATAGTAAGACTTTTCCGGATCTAAAAAGTTTACGCCCTCGAGTCCGTGTTCAAATCCGGCTGGCACACGTTCAGCCGGAACGTAGTTAGGATCTTTGATAATGTTACCAAGTTGCTTGGTATAGAAACCACTGATAGCCGGCAAGTAGAAGGCATAATTGCCTTCCATTGCATTCTTTGTTAAGTCAATGCTCATATTATTGTTGTGCAATTACAAGATATTCGTAAGCAATAACACCAGAGTCAAATTCAACTTTGGCAACCTTTTCAGAGATACTGATAACTGGAGTACCCTGGCTTGCTGTTTTAAGAGCAAGTAACAAGCTTTGAATAGGCAATGTAACTGGACGCTTCAATGTCTGCGTAGTATCGGCAAACACAAACTTACCTGCGTGGCCACCGCCACCTGCACCACCAAATGTAAAGATCAATTTACCATTGTCTGTACTTGCAACCAAGTTAGGATCAATGCTTGCGTACAAACCTGCACGTTGCGATAGTTCGCTGATCTTGTTTGCTTGTGGCTTAACAACAACGTCCCAAGTAGTACCTTTGAATGAACGACTCTTGGTCTTCATTAGGTTAGTAGGAGTCAAACGATATTCGTCTTTGTTGCCATCTACGCCACTAAACACCAAGCGATCAATTTCACTCTTGTTGTTTGTGCCAGTTGCAACCTTGCTGTCTTCTGAGCGATATAATCCGCTTAGACCTACCATGAAGCCTAAGTTAAGCATACCAAACTTCTCTGGCAATTCGTCAACCTTGACCTTGCTGTTGGCAAGAACAGTAAGTGTTGAGTCTTCTGGGTAAGCAGTAAACTTAGTAGACTCTGCTTCTTGTTCAACTAGGATCTCTTCAAAGGTTCCTAAGCTGGCGATGTTTTTTGCTACATCAAGCACAATATCTTTTAGCATTGTAATGATTCTCCGTTATGTTAATGATTATATTTAGAAAGTGGGTTAAAGTCAAGACAACCGTTCTCCGTTTTAGGAGAACAAGTCATCAACAAATCCTCGGTCCTTGGAAGCATTTAAGTCCCAATGTAGTACACCAAGAAGGTTTTCAATCTTAGAGTCAATGATAGTTTCTTCCATCGCTCCATGATCAAATGGCAGTTGCTTGAACCAATCAGGGAGGTTCATCTCGTCAATTGGATATGCAATACTGTTAATCTGCATTGGGTTGGACCTTAGCTTACACACAATGGCTTTCTGCCCATCTGTGATGTCCATACTACGCTTGTCGCCAAATGCTTCTTTGATACGGTTCCAGTTAATGGCCGCCATTGCGTGGCCTACACCACACTTACCTGTTTTTTTGTAAACATCAGTGTGCTTGGTCAAGTTGTTGACACGCTTGGGCGTACCTTTTTCCCAACCCGGTCGGCTCTTAAACTCTTCGCGGAACTGTTTAACACGAGCCATAACGTCTTGTTCGCTTTTGCCTTCCAGTGTCATAACAAGTGCTTCTTCTAAGAACTTTTGCATAAACTCTGGAGTATCGGCTCTCTTCATATCAAGACCCATGGCCTTTAGTTCGCCTGGCGAACCATCCTTGTCTTTACGCTTGCCTTCTTTATCTACAATAAGAACAGCATAACGCTTTTTAGTCATAAAGATACCGCGGCTTGCTACAACTTCTCGACCTGCTTTGATAATCTCACCTTGACTTGCAGGTGCATTAAAAGCATAGTTCATAAACGCAGGGAATGTTGCATTAACCTGTTCAGAGATAGCATCGTACAATTCAATGATCTTGTCAGTGCTCCAATCAAGCTCGCCAGATTCAATTTGCGATTTAAACACAGGCACAGCAGAAAAGTAAACAGAGTCAGTATCACCATAGATAATTGCTTTACCCATGTGATCCTTTTCTCCTGTTAAGCAATCATTGACAGCACCTGCCATGTGACGTGCAACAAGTCGTCCGCACAGTGTAGTACTCTGTCCTAGTCGTTGATCAAAGAATCGACTGCCTGCGTTCAGCAACGCACCATAAGCAGAGTTCAAGTTAATCTTCTTGACCAACTGACGCTTATCCCAAAAGTCGTACATGTCTGTGCCATACGCTTCTTTTGCTTTGGCTTGCAATTCTTTACGTTCAGCATACCAACGCTCTAACAAACCTGGGATAACACCTTTAGATGAATAGCTGAAGATTGTACCATTGCCTGAGATCATCAATGGCTGGCCGCCATGGAATACAAAGTCGTATACTTCAGCAGAGCTCATTTCAGAGCTTGTGCCATCGGCCCAATCAACAATTTCAGTAGTGCCAATTTCACGTGCCATTACAGATTCGTACTCAAAGCAAGCAAACTTACCTTCCCAGAATTCAGCAATGCCTTTGCCAGCGTCACGGAACTCTCGTATGCCTTCCAGTGTGCGAGTTTGTCGCACCTGTCCTACGATTGTTTCTGGACTCATGTTCAACGCTCGAATCAACGAAGGATACAGTGAGTTAATGTCCATGGAACCAATCCATTCATGCATACCCTGTTTAGGTACAGCAACATACGCACCAGCCGCGGCATTGTCTTCGCTGTCGCCTCGTCTTGGGCGATCCGGAACAACCATGCCTAGTCTGTGTGCTTCATTGATAACAGCTTGGTCAGTAACAGCAACAGCACCTAGCGTAGCACGAAGTCCTACAGTATTAGCGTGACTAATAAGATTTGTAAGCTCAATGAACTTTAGTTTGTCGTCAAGCTTTTTAAGCAGTATAACGTCTTGTCTGTTATACGCAATAAACTTTTCAAAGTCATTGTTGTACAGTTGATCAAGAGTTCCTTCATACGGAATCTTCTTTTCACCTACTTCGTATTCGCCAATAAAGTCCAAGCGATACGTGTGCATCTCGTGGTAGTTGTATTTGCGGTACAGTTCAAGATAGTCTACGTGAACACGAACAATTGAGTCAAATGTTTCAAGTTCTTTACCGTACTTTTCATACAGCCGC
>JACCDV010124958.1_pt1 | contig 58171 bp, 57 predicted proteins | sample 7446131 | NCBI WGS metagenome assembly JACCDV01 (sample SAMN15323448, study PRJNA562643) | freshwater metagenome | isolation source: river surface water | place: USA:Blue River Watershed | collected 2017-08-17
CCCGACGGATCCCTGCCCTCGTACAGCATGTTGGCCTGCTTGCCCGGGATGTTCAGCGCGACATTCGAGCGCGTCACGCTGCGCGCAGCCGGCGTCAATACAGTGAGGTACAGATCATCCAGCGCGGCCGGACCGTAGTCCTTGAGTCGGGTATCCGTGAAGTAGCGGTCCACCAGGTCCAGCTGCTCCAGTACCGACAGGTTCAATATCTCTTTCGGGTTCTTGCCATAACCGGCACTGGCCGCGCCGCGATTGCCGCCGGCGCAGAATTGAATGATGCCGTGGCAGCTGCCATTGGTCGCTTTCGGGTTCATGCCGTCGGATTCCATCAGCGTCATCTGCGCGAAGTCATCCGGCTTGAACTGGTGGCGCGTTGCCAGCGACAGGATCTTGTCTTTCACTGCCGCTTGTTCAGCTGCCGGCACATAGCCTTTCGACACCGCGCGGGCCAGGGTCTTGTCCAGCACCGGCGTCGATGCATTGGCGCCTTCCAGGTTCAGCTGCACGGCCGCTACCGCGCTCTGGCGCAGCTTCAACGCGGCCATGGTCGTCATCGGCGCCATATTGATCGCCTGCCCGGCCTTGATGCGGTTCGCGTCATCGATGCCATTCTCGCGCGCGACCGTGCGCGCCATTTCCAATATTTGGGAATTGCTGAACTGGCCCGCGACTTCACCAAGCTGGCGGCGGGTCAGGCCCATCAGCGTGTCGCCACGCTGCACGGTCACCATCTGCATGTCGGTCTTCAGGCCGGCCAGTGCCTGTTTGAAGCTGTGGCCGGGCTGCGCCTTCTCGCGCGCACGGGTCTGCTCCGGGCCGCTGCTGTTTGCAGAGTCGGTGAGATGCGAGCGAATTTCCATGGCCTTGTCCTTCTCGGGTGCCCTTAAGGTCTGCACAGTGGCTGCCGGCAGGGCTGGTATTGTTTTTGCACTAGCTGGGGAAACTGTCGGAAGTCCAACAAGCGGCTTCCCCGATGACCAAGGTTTAGCAAGGCGCGTTCCAGTTAATAAAACGTCAGTGAACAGACAGACGAATTGAAGACGATGATGCTGCACCGGCTGAAACGACTGAATTTGATAACAATGCGTGCGCTCGCAGGCCTGCTGCTGGCCGCCGTCAGCGGCTTGACCGGCGTGGCTGCGGCAGCGCTCAGCTCGCCGCAGGAAGTGATGCAGTCGGCCCTGGTGGACTGGGTCGCGACCAGTAACGGCGTGTCGCCCGCGCAGGTGACGGTGGCGCCGCTGGACAGCCGGGTGGCCGTGCAGCCCTGCGCCGGCGGTTTCCAATTTGATTACCCGTTCATCAGCCGCGACAGCGTGCGCGTGCGCTGCGTGAAGCCAAATTGGCAACTGTTCGTGAAAGTCGGCTTTACGACACCCCCGACCCTGCCAACGCCCACGCAGGCAAACAGCAAGGCGGCCAGCCCCGCTGCGGTCGAGCCACCGCGCCAGGTGGTGGTCGCGACGACCAATTTACAGGCTGGACAAGTTTTACAACCGGAGCACCTCAAGCTGGAAAAGCTGGATGCCGAAAAGATAAGCAAGAGCCACTATCTGGACCTGGCGGGTCTGGAGGGCCAGGAGCTGGTGCGCGCGATTCGCGCCGGCGAAGCAGTGCGGGTGACGGACCTGCGGCAGGCAACGCTGGTGCGGCGCGGCGATCTGGTGGTGATGACGGTGGGTTCGCCGGCCAGCTTCCAGATCTCGGTGAAGGCCGAGGCGCTACAGGACGGCAAACTGGGCGAGCAGATCCGCTTGCGCAATACCGAGTCGGGACGCACGCTGTCAGCGATCGTGACCGGCAAGGGCCAGGCACGCGGGGTCTGAGCATGGCCGAAAAAATTTTTGTGCTGGATGCTAAAGTCTGCAAAGCTGCGTCCGATACTCGTTGTGACAGGAGTGAAAACTCCGACAAGGCCTTTATTGGCCGAAAGTGAGAGAAAACCATGAGCAACCCTATTTCGAGCATCTTCAGCGGCAGCCCGGCGCTGGACAAGGCTGCACTCGAGAAGACCAAGCGCAAGGCAGTCGAGCGTCCGCAGGACGGTCAGGCCGACGGCGCCAAGTCGACGAGCGCTGCCGCCGCGCCGAAGGACGACCAACTGGTCTTGTCCGAAATCGCGCAGCGTGCAATGGCCGAGCCCAGCTTCGACCGGGCGAAGGTCGAGTCCATCAAGCAAGCCATCCAGGATGGCAGCTACCCGATGAACTCGCGCCGTATCGCCGAGAGCTTTGCGGCAATGGAAAAGCTGATCGGCTGACGCTGACCAGCTGAACCCGCGCTGTTGAGCATGCTGCAGCACCCTGTGCACCCGGCCGCGTCCGCGCCGGTATCAACGACCACCAGCCCCGAGCTGGTGTCGGCGCTGGAGTTCGGCCAGGCCTTGCATGGCATCCTCGAACAGGAGTTCGAGGCACTGCGGGTGCAGGACCTCGATACCTTCGAAGGCCTGCAAGACCAGAAACTGACCATCTTTGAACAGCTGCACCAGCTGACCGGCGTCGGCACCCCCGACAACCGCCTCGACCATCCGGAATGGGAAGGTTTCAAGGGCCTGATCGCTGACTGCCGCGACCTGCACCGCCGCAACGAAGTCCTCATCCACCGCAAGCTGGATGCGATCCGCGGCACGCTGCAGACGCTGCGCGGCTCGGACCCCACTGCGTCGGTCGAAGTCTATGACCGCCTCGGTCGCGTGTCGCGCATGCGCGGCGGTCGCGGCTACGAAGAAGTCTGAGCGCTTCGGCCAGACATCGCAAACCAGACTCAGTTTTTTCAGCCAGTCTCAGCGGTTTTTTTCGTCGCCGGGCGCCATGCCCCGCAACCAGTACGCCCACGACAACACCACCGCCACGGCCGTGTACAACTCGCGCGGTATCTCCTGCTCCAGATCCAGCCGTGACAACGCGGCGACCAGTTCTTTGTCCTGCGTGATGTAGACACCCTGCTTCTGCGCCTCGGCGATGATGGCGTCGGCCAGCTCGTCTCGGCCCTTGGCGGAGATCACCGGTGCTGCGCGCTGCCCGTATTCGAGCGCCACCGCTTCACGTGCGCGGCGCATCATGCGGACACATCCAGCACGGCGCCCGGGCCGTCGGTGCGCGGGTCGGGCGCCGCTTCGCGCGCGGAATGGAAGATGCGGAAGGAATCCATCGTCAGCCCGGCATCGGCCAGGCGCTGGCCGAGCGCATCGGCATGACGGCGCGCGAGCCTGACCACGCTCTCCTTCACCGCCCACATCATCAGGTCCACATGCGATGCCTGCGCGATCGAGGTCTTGAGCCAGATCTCGCCCAGCACGTCGTTGTCGGTATGGATGTCAACCGTGAAGGGCGGTGGCTGCTGGCCGGGACGGCGCGGCGGCCGGAAGAAGCGGATCTCGACCGGGTTCGCATCACGGAACGGCAGCACCATCGCGAACGACAGTTCACCGCGCGCCTGCGCGGCCAGCGATTCAACCTGCGCCGATTCGATGTCATCCAGCGCCTTGTGCAATGAGGACACGCTGCCCGGCTCCTTGTCCGACAGCGCGCGTATCAGCCGCCGCAACAGCGTCTTGCCATCGAGCGCACCGGCCGGCTGCCCGCGACCGAGCAAGGCTTCCAGCCAGAAGCCGGACGACAGTACCGCCCCCTGCAACGCACCCGGACTCAGGCCCCGCATCGACAACTGCATGCTCTGGAACAGCGACGCCAGACCGGCATCGCCGGCGGACCTGAACAGCGCGTCCATCGCGCCCGGCTGGAACAGCTGCAGCAAGGTGGGCGACATCGGCGGCCGCAATGACAGCGCGAGCAGACGCGACAAGGCGGGCGACTCGGCAGCGGCCGCCGCATCCGCATCGACCAGCGCGGTGCCCGGTGCCGCCGCCCGGCGTGCGTCCGGATCGACAGCCTTCAGCAACCAGCCGCCGGGGCCGCGCAATGCACGCAGCCAGACTTCTTCGCCGGGCCGAAAACGCAGCCCGGGCGGCAGGTCGAGCAGCTTGCCATTCAACAGCAGCTTGAGCATCTCGCCGCGCAGCTCGATCGTGCCCTGCACGATCTGGCCGTCACGCAGCCCGAGTTGCTGCGCAATCGGGGCGGCCAGCGGCAGCGGCCGGCCTTCGAGATAAAAAGGATTCAGGCGGCCCGGCAGGGCCGCCTGTTCTACACCTTGCAGCAGCGGCGTCATGCCGGGCCCGGTGAGCGTGGGGTGGGTAGGGAGCGCGCTAAACGTGGCGCAACATGGGTTCGCCGCCGCTTACGGGAAGCGCACCCACTTCTTCTTTTCTTCCGGCGACACTTCCGGCGCCGGATTCGCGCTGGCCGCGACATTGACGGCCTGGCGCGGGATCGCGATCGGCGGATTCAGGTCATTGGCGGTCGGCGCAATGGTCGGGTTCACCACCGGTGCCTTTGCATGCAGTTCACCCGGTGCACGCACGCGCATCGGCTCGACCTGCGGCGCCGGGTCACCCAGCACCACCGAGCGCATCACCGCCGCATTCGGCAGGTTCAGCGTCGAGCCTGGCTTCAGCTTCATGTCCTTCACGTTGGCCAGCAGCTGCGGGTTTGCACGACCAAAGGCTTCGCGCATCACTTCCATCGAGAACGGCGAATTCGGCATGGTCTTGCGGATCACGCGGTCCAGATTGTCGCCCGACTGCACCTTGTAGCCACCGGCAGCAGCATTGCCTTGCAGGCTTTCGCGCGCAACCTGAGCCAGCACCGGATCGGTGACAGGCTTCACCGGTGCAGCCTTGACCACCTTCTTTTTGGTGGCCGGCTTGTTGTGCGCAGGCTCGTGCTTGTCGGCCATCTTGTCGCCATGTTTGTCGCCATGTTTGTCGCCGTGCTTGTCATCATGCTTGTCCGCATGCGCATCGGCTTTCGCGGCCGGCTTGTCAGCGCCCTTGTCGGCCGCTTTCTCAGCCGCTTTCTCAGCCGGTTTCTCGGCCGCGGCTGCGGCAGCAGCGACATCCTTCTTCGGCTCACCCTTTGGCGCAAAGGCCTTCGGGCTCGCATTGGTCGGATAAGGCTTGGACGGCAGGTCAGGCTCAGGCGGCGGCTCGGCCTTGGCGGCCTTGCCATCCTTGCCGTCCTTCGCGTCCTTGCCATCCTTCGCGTGGTCGTCCTTCTTGTCGTCCTTTTTCTCTTCTTTCTTGTCGTCCTTCTTCTCTTCCTTCTTGGCGTCGGCCTTGGGCGCATCGGCGGCCAGCACGGCGCCGCCGCACAGCAGCGCGAGGCAAGCGATCAGGATCTGACGTTGTACGAGTTTCATGGTGATCTCCACGAATTATTCTTGATTCGGATTCAGAAGGGAGTGGCGACCCAGTCGCCGCTGCGACCGACATTGGCCGGCCCAGCCAGCTTGCGCAGTACCGCGCGGCCGTTGCCGACGCTGACCACTTCGACCAGCGCCATATGCTCGCCGCTGTCGGGTTCGAGGATGCGGGCAGGCAGCTGCTCGCGATTCATCATCAGCATCTGGTCGCCGATCGCCAGACCTGCTGCCTGGCCACCGTTGATGACCCAGCCGCGGCCGGTGTCCTGCAACACATTGAAATTCTGCGGGCGGCACGCAAACTCGCTGTCGAGGCGTTGCTGCCAGCGGCCGATCACGTTATCGAGCTCGGTCAGCAAGCCCACCGGCAGCGGCTGCGAGGTGTGCTTCACCGAACGCTCGGGGAAGAACAGCGGAACCGCATCCTGCCACAGCAGGCGCTGGTTCACGCGCTCATACACCGACAGGCGCACCACGAACGGCACCGGTGCGCGCTTCTCGGGCGCGTCGAGCACGTAATCCTTCGCGGTCTTCATCAGCTGTGCCGCCTGCTGGTCGCGGGTGGCGGGCGGGCGCACCGGCTCGATGCCGAGCGCGCCGGCCGGCAGCACGTCCAGCACCATCTGGTACGGCGTGATGTCCGGCGAGTAGCCGATCAGGTGACGATCGTAATTCGTGCCCGGCATCGGGGTCGATGCCGACAGCAGCCACTTGCGGCCGGCGTGTGCACGGGCGACGAAACGTGCCCGCGCCTGGCTCAGAAAGCCCTGCCACTCATACGCATCCATGCCATTGGCCGGAATGCGCTGCGCAACATCCAGCGTCGCCTCGCGGCGGTAGCGCTGCAGGTTTGCACGGCAGACTTCTTCATCCGGGGTCACGCCGCGGCCTTCGGCGACGATCGCTGCCGACACGCCATCTTCGACGGTCAGATAATTCAGCACGCGCACATTGCGCAGCTTCATGTCCGACGTGATGCGGGTGTTTTCATGCAGACGGCCATTGCTGTCGACCCAGGCCGCATTGCGCACACGGGTATTGCCCTCCATCGCCGCGCTGACCAGCGCGTGCTGAATCGCTTCGAGTCGCTTCTTCGGCTCGGTCGGCAGGTTGCTGACGACATCGCCGGCCGATGCGGGCAACGTGCCCAGCATCGAGGAGGCGATCAGCAGCGGTAGCAGGCGGGTGCGCATGATGGTGGCCCGGATCAGTATGGCTGTCTCAGTTGACTGGCGGCTGTCGATCAGCGACGCGCTGCCAGCTGGGTCAGGTACAGCACGCGCAGGTCGTTGACGACACGGCCGTCGAGCGACAGCGTGGTTTCATAGGTGTCGTCGCCGATCGGCGTGATGGACTCCAGCACCGCGCCATAGATGATGCCCTGCACGCGCGTACGGAAGGTATCGCTGGTGATCATCATCTCGGCAACGGTGGTGGTGGCATCGAGCTGCTGGCCATAGACCTGTTCGGTCAGGGCGCGGTAGGCATCGAGCTTGGACGCACGGATCGCCATCAGACGCTGCTGCGCAGCGTTCTTGTGGTTCTGGGTGCTGATCACGGCATAGCCGGTCGCACGGATGGTGGCATTACGCTCGGCCATCGGAGTGATCATGCTGACCGGTTCTTCCTTGGCAGCCTGTTTCACTTCCACCGCAGCCGGTGCGGGCATCGGTGCCGGGGCCGGAGCGGGGGCCGGTGCAGCGGCGACAGGCGCCGGTGCCGGCATCGGCGCGGGGGCCGGTGCGACTTCTGCTGCCTTGACCTCGGCCTTGGCCGACGCATTGTCGGCGACCGCGACGGACGGCATCGACTGGCAGGCTGTCAGCAGGACAGCCAGCGACACCATTGAGCATTTGGACATTTTGTTCATGAATCACCCCTTTTTAGTCAGCAGCGAGCATCAGCCGTTGAGTTTTGCGGCACCCAGTCATTGACTGGAAGCAACCCTATCGGATGATGCCTGATCGGACCGCCGGTTTCACCGCTTTTCAAACAATTAACAGAAGGCAACAAAGCCTTCGCTCTCCCCGTTAATCGGCAGGTGTTGGGGCTTCTTTAATTACATTGAAGTAATCGTAAAGACTGTAAATATGGCCGGCTCCGCACGCCCGTCGTCCTGCCGCCGTCCTGCCGCCGTCCCGCCGCTGCCCTGCCAACTGCCCGGAACCGGCGCCGGCTACTCCCCCAACGCCGCCCTGAACCGTCGCCGGATCCGCAAGGGATCGACCCGGAGCCCGACCGGAGCCCGACCGGAACCCGACCGGAACCCAGCTGGACCCCGACCCCGGCCGCAGTCCGGCCGATGGCACATCACTTGCTTAATTGTTCCGCGTGGAAACCTATCGTTTCAGGACCGAATCAATAAGTCATTGATTTTTCAGAGAATTAATACGGCTTTAAAAAATGACCACCCTCTCCATGTCAACTATTCGACAGCGCTTGTCGGGATTTGAGCTCTCCGGGCTCGGTATCCCGTTCCTGGTGCTGTTGATCATGGCGATGCTGGTCATTCCGCTGCCGCCGATGCTGCTGGACGTGCTGTTCACGTTCAATATCCTGGTCAGCGTGATCGTGATCATGGTCGCGATCGGCACCAAGAAGCCACTGGAATTCTCGTCCTTCCCATCCGTTCTTCTTTTTGCAACTATGCTGCGGCTGGCGCTGAACGTCGCGTCGACCCGCGTCATCCTGGTCAATGGCCATGAGGGCGAACATGCGGCGGGCGCGGTGATTGCCGCCTTCGGCGAGTTCGTCATTGCCGGCAATTACCTGGTCGGCTTCATCATCTTCGTGATCCTGATGATCATCAACTTCGTGGTCGTCACCAAGGGTGCCGGGCGCGTGTCCGAGGTCAACGCCCGCTTCACGCTGGATGCGATGCCCGGCAAGCAGATGGCGATCGACGCCGACCTGAACGCCGGCTCGATCACGCAGGAACAGGCCAAGACCCGCCGCGACGAGATCGCGCAGGAAGCGGACTTCTTCGGCTCGATGGACGGTGCCTCGAAATTCGTGTCCGGTGACGCGATCGCCGGCCTGCTGGTGCTCATTATTAATATCGTCGGCGGCCTCGCGATCGGTGTCGCGCAGCACAACCTGTCGTTTGCCGACGCCGGCAAGCTGTATGTACTGCTGACCATCGGCGATGGCCTGGTCGCGCAAATCCCGTCGCTGTTCCTGTCGCTGGCCACCGCAATCATCGTCACCCGCGTGACGACGTCCGAGTCCATGACCGAGCAGGCGGTGTCGCAACTGTCGAATCCGTCGGCGCTGTTCATCAGCGCATCGATCCTGACCATCCTCGGTCTGGTGCCGGGCATGCCGCATCTGGTGTTCCTGACATTGGCGCTGGTGGCTGCGGGCCTGGGCTTCATGCTGATCCACAAGGATGAGCAGGTGGCGGTCGAAGCCGAGGCGCAGGCTGCCGAGGCGAAGCCGGAAGAGCCGAAGGAACTGGGCTGGGACGATGTCGACCAGGTCGATCTGATCGGCCTCGAGATCGGCTACGGCCTGATCCCGCTGGTGAACCCGGAGACCGGCGGCCAGCTGATGCCGCGCGTGAAAGGCGTGCGCAAGAAGCTGTCGGCAGAACTCGGTTTCCTGATCCAGCCGGTGCGCATTCGCGATGCATTGAATCTCGACCCGGACGTGTATCACATCGTGTTGAACGGCGTGGTGCGCGGCAAGGGTGAAATCAAGAGCGGTCGCGAACTCGCGATCAACCCGGGCAAGGTGTATGGCGAGCTGGAGGGCTTCCCCACCAAGGAACCGGCCTTCGGCCTGGATGCGGTCTGGATCGATCCGTCGCAGCGCGACTATGCGCGCACGCTCGGCTATACCGTGGTCGACCCGGCCACTGCCATCGCGACGCACCTGAACAAGGTGCTGCGCGAGAACGCTTCCGAATTGCTGTCGCATGACGAGACCCAGCAGCTGCTCGACAAGCTGGCGCAGAAGTCGCCCAAGCTGGTTGAAGACCTGGTGCCGGGCAAGATGGCGCTCGGCGTCATTACCCGCACGCTGCAGAACCTGCTGACCGAAGGCGTCGCGATCCGCGACATGCGCACCATTGTCGAGGCGCTGTCCGAAGCCGCCGGCAAGACGCAGGACCCGGACCAGCTGACCAATTACGTTCGCCCCAAGCTTGGCCGCATGATCGTGCAGCAGTTGCTCGACATGCAGGAAAACCTGCCGGTGATGACCCTGGCGCCCGACCTCGAACAGTTGCTGCACAACGTGCTGACCAATGGCGCACCGGGCCAGCAAGTGGTGATCGAGCCGGGCCTGGCCGAGAGCCTGTTCGCCGCACTGCGCGAAGCGGGCCGCACGGTGGAAGACCAGGGGAACCCGGCGGTACTGGTGGTCGCGCCGACCATCCGTCCGTGGCTGTCAAAAATGGTACGTCACCGCATCCCCGAGATGACGGTGCTCTCTTACACCGAAATTCCGGATGACCAGGCAGTGAAAGTCATCTACACGGTTGAAGCACAAAGCAAATCCTGATCGGAACCATCATGGAACTGAAACGCATCCTCGCCAAAGACCTGCGCCGCGCGACCGAGAAAGCCGTCAAGCTTTACGGTGAAGACGTGCTGTTCGTGTCGAATGCCAAGGTCAACGGCCAGCACGAAGTGATCGTCGCGGTCGATCTTACAGCCGACACCACCGATCCCGCTGCAGATACCGTCACGCCGCTGTCGCGTCCCACGCAACGCAGCGATGGCGCGCGCTTCGGCGCAGCGCTGCAACAGTCGTTCCGTGAACTGGAAGCCGGCGCCACCGCGACCGCCACCATTGCCGACGACGCCGATGATGAACAGGATGATGCACCGACCTATGATGCACCGACCTATGAAGCACCGCTGAAGGCGCGCAAGGCTGCGGTCGCGCGCAGCGCGCCCTCCCCGGCCCGCCAGGCAGAGGACCATCGCGATTACATCCGCGGCCGCGAGATCGTGGACATGGTGCGCGATGAACTGGCGGCCATCCGCAAGGAATTCAAGCTCGCGCAGCGTGTCGCTGCATGGCAGGGCGAAAACAATGCACATGGCGCGGTGCGCCCGCTGGTCACGGCGCTGGCCGAAGCCAGCATCCCGGTGTCGCTGCGCACGCTGCTGGTCGATACCGTCAGCGGCATGGACGACCTGCAGCAGGCACAGGATGCGCTGAAGTCGCAACTGGTCAAGAGCATTGGCGAACACTGGGCCAAGCTGCCGCAACGCGGCGTGCACGCGATCGCCGGCCCGGCCGGTGCCGGCAAGACAATGATGGTGGCACGCCTGGCGCGCGCTGCCGCCGAGCGCAAGGGCGCTGAATCCGTGGCCGTCATTTCTTATTGCGACCAGCGTGCCGGCGCATGGAGCCAGATCCAGATGCTGTGCGCGCAAGCCGGTGTTGACTGCCTGCGCGCGAACGACCCCGACACATTGAAGATGCTGCTCGGCGAACTCGGCGGCCGCACGCTGGTGCTGATCGATACCCCGGGCGTTGAAGTCGCCGCACGTGCCGAGCAACTGGTGCAGGCGTCGCCCGACATCGCAATCCATCTGGTGCTGCCGGCCGATGCGTCCGGCACCACCGTGAAAAAACATCTGCTGGAAGCGAAAGTGGAATGGGCCAGCCTGATGGCGTCGCGCATGGACGAAGCAACCCAGCCATGGGCGCTGCTGCAAGTGCTGTGCGAGAAACCGGTGCCGCTGTCGGCAGCGTCGCACAGTCCGTCGGCTGCCGATGGCTGCCAGGTGCTGACCGCCGCCGAACTGGTGTCGCTGGCGATCCGCGGCCTCGGCCTTGAGCAATACCAGACCCAGAGCCAGCTCGTCGCCGACGAGCTGGTGGATGAGATTACCGATCCCTCCGTCGTGACCGCCGCCCATGCGCTGGTCGCCCGTATCGAGAAGAGCGCCCATGCAGCCAGCTAAACGCAAGACCGAAGTCATCGGTATCGCCAGCGGCAAGGGTGGCGTCGGCAAGACGACCCTGTCGTCCAACCTCGCTGTCGCCCTCGCGATGATGGGCAAGAGCGTGATGCTGCTCGACGCCGACCTCGGCCTGGCCAATGCGCAGATCGCGCTCGGATGCCAGACCCAGTACAACCTGTCGCATGTGATCGCCGGCGAAAAGACGCTGAAGGACATCATCGTCACCTCGCGCCAGGGCGTGAAGCTGGTGCCGGGGGCCTCCGGCGTATCGCAAATGGCCGCCATCGGCCCGGCGATCACGGCCGGCATCGTGCAAGCGTTCTCGGAGCTGGACGACGACATCGATTACCTGATCGTCGACACTGCTGCCGGCATCGCGCCGTCGGTGCTGGCCTTCATGGAAGCCTGCCAGCGCCGCTTCGTGGTGGTGAAGGACGAACCATCGTCGATCGCGGACGCGTACGGCATCATCAAGGTGATGACGCGCGACCTCGAGCTCGACGAGATCTACCTGATCCCGAACATGGTCGACAGCCAGGCCGCCGGCGCCCATCTCTATAGAAGGGTGAACGAGGTCTGCGACCGCTTCCTGGGCAAGACCCTGCAATACCTGACATCCATCGAGGCCGACGAGCTGGTGTTGACGGCCCTGAAGAAGTACCAGTCCATCCTGGAATTCGCCCCCGGCAGCGCCGGCGCGCGGGATTTCCGGCGGCTGGCCGATGCCATCACCAATCTTCCTGAAATCGGGCACGCGTCTGGCGGGCTGCAGTTTTTCATGGAAAGGCTGGTCAAGCAGAAATCCGGGGGTTAAGTCATGCCACCATCGATCCGACTATACGAAGAGACGGGAAACCGCAGCGACGCGCGCTGCTCGTCCGAGGCGCTGATTCTCGAGCACCTGGGCATGGTCAAGCGCATCGCGGTGCACCTGAAAGCACGCATTCCGCCGTTCATGGAAGTGGACGAGCTGGTGCAGGTCGGCATGATCGGCCTGATCGAGGCTGCGCGCGCGTTTGATGCGACCAAGGGCGTAGCCTTCGAAAGCTATGCGCACAACCGCATCCGCGGCGCCATGATCGATGAGGTGCGCCGGTTGTCTTTCCTGCCCCGTTCGGCCGTGGCCTTCAACAAGTCGCACAGCGCCGCGAACCAGGTGCTGGCGTCCGAGCTGGGCCGCGCACCGTCGCAAGCGGAGCTGGCCGAGTACATGGGCATGGAGATCGACAGTTTCGAGAAAGACCGTGGCGCCGCCAAGCAGTTCGAGACCTACTCGCTGGAGGTGGTGACCGAGGAAGTGATGAACATTGCGGACCAGACCTCGCGCCAGCCGGAAGCGATCGTCGAAGAGTCGCAGATGATGGAAGCGCTGACCGAGGCGATCGAAGGACTGCCCGAGCGCGACCGGCTGGTGATCTCGCTGTACTACGTGGATGAGCTGAACCTGCGCGAGATCGGTGAAGTATTGGGCGTATCGGAATCGCGCGTGTCGCAGATCCTGTCGGCCAACGTGAAGAAGCTGCGCGCGCAGCTGTCGGCGGACGCCGCGACAGCACTGGCACGCTGAGCGAAACGCACTATATATAGGGAAGTCCTGCGGGAACGCTATGGAACATCAGTTGAACACCATCCTGCTGCTGTTGATGTTCACCGGTATGGTGGGTGTGCTGCTGGTCGTCTTCTTCATGCTCGACCGCGTGAATGACCTGCACAAGGCCACCAACTTCGGCAAGGGACAGGTCAAGAAGGACCAGACCTTTGGCGGCCTGACCGGCAAGAACCTGTGGGACGCGATGATTGGCATCCCCAGCCCCGGTTGGAGCCAGAAAAGGCTGGCCGAGCTGCGCCCGCGCTATGAGCTGGTGCTGCAAAAACATGTCGAGCTGCTGTTCGAGGATGGCAAGTTCGACGGCAAGGAAGGCTTTTCCGCACCGGTGCGCAGCGACCGCATGGTGACCACGCTGCGCGGTGAGGTCGAGTCCTGGATACCACATGAATTCGCGTCCGGCATCTACAACGCCGGCTTCCAGCTGGTGACCACGCCGGACGTCGAGGAAGAGGTGATCCGCGACCAGATCGACATGCTGGGCGAAGCGATCTACGCCGCCGCCGGCCTGCCGCCGCAGCCGCTGTCGAAGCTGCTGATGCCGCCGCCGCGCCCGGAACGCAAGAAAGATGACGACGCCGACGCCGATGCCGACGCTGCGGCCGAAGGTGAAGGCGAAGACGCCAATACCGAAGCCGGCGCCGACGGCGAAGACATCGCCGCTGTCGCCGATGGCGAGGTGCCGCTGGAAGGCGAAGCGATCGCCGCCCTGCCCGCGCCGGACGATCCCGATTACCTGGAACCGCAGCTCGATGCCAACGGCGAACCGATTCTGGTGGGCGCAACCGACGCCGACGCCGACGCCGGCGCCGATGCCGAGGCTGGTGCCGACAACGCCGAGGCCGCAATGAATGCCGACGCCGAAGAAAGCCAGCCTGCGCTGGCCGATGACGGCAGCGAAGCCGTCGCGACTGACGCGGATGCCGCCACCCCGGCAGCCGGCAAGCCCGAAGCAACGCCGGCGGCCTGATACCCGCGCCGGCGGCCGCTTTCGCAGCATTGACCACACGAGGTCCCCTAAAGCTTTTACCGTAACGTCCGATTCTTGGTCTGTAGCAATGATCCACTCAGGAGCAGCAGACCATGAACATGAGACAGCGTGCGCTCGCCTCGTATGGCGACGTGAAGGTGACCACGGGCGTGACCGGTGCCGATAGCATCCAGCTCATCCAGATGCTGTTTGACGGCCTGATCGAGAGCCTCGCCACCGCGCGCGGCCAGATCGAGCGCGGCGAGATCGCCGAAAAAGGCAAGAGCCTGGCCCGTGCCGGTCGTATCGTCGTGGGCCTGCAGGGCGCCCTCGACTTTGAAAAAGGCGGTGACATCGCGCGCAACTTGAACGACCTGTATGCGTACGTGACCCGTCGCCTGTTCCATGTGAACGCGCACAACGACCTGGAAGCGCTGAAGGAAATCCACAACCTGATGAGCGAAATCCGCAGCGCCTGGCAAATGGTGCCGCAACTGGTACCGCCGGCCGCGCGCACCCCGGTCCTCAACTGAGGCACCGAACCCGGGCCAGCGGCCCGACCCCGAATCAGCAACGTAATCTCCCCTCCCGCAGCTCGCTGCGGGATTTTTTTTGCCTGCGCAAACTTTACTTACAGTAAATATAATCTCGCCATCCGCGCCCGGGCACCGCTGCTGTGAACGGGCTGACACGGTTTTTGCATTAGCACAGGTCACTGTCAGCAACCCTGGAATGCAAAGCGCGATGACTACCGTCCACAATTCGTCCGTCAATTCTGCCCACCACGCAAAAAAGCCTGAAAAATCAGGACGTTCCGGCATGCATGGGGCTGCCGCCGATGGCTTCGCGAATGCCTTCGGCGACATGTTCAGTGCCATGGTGGAAGGCGCCGGGCGGCAAGATCTTGCCGCAGCGGCAGCGACGCAGGGCAAGGCTTCACCGGTCGGCCTCGCGTCCGAAATCCTGGGGCCGGCCGTCCACATCATTACCACCACTGCCCCGGTCACCAGCGACGACAGCCTGAAAGCCTTCGCGCGTGCACAAGGCATGGATGAGAACGCGCTGTCGCTGATCTTCGGCAGCCCTGTCGGTGCCGACGGCAGCGACACCGGCGCCGGCATCGGCGCCGGCCTGCCGGGCAGCGGCCTTGCGCTCGGCGGCGATGCGGCCGGCAAGTCCGGCCTCGGCTGGTCGGGCCTGAACCAGGGCGCGCCCGGCGCCATCGACCCCGCTCAACTGAACGCAGGCGCGAATGCGACCACGGCGGGCAGCGGCAGCGGCAGCGGCAGCGTCGAGCTCGGCCCGGACGCCAGCCTGCGCTGGACCCTCGGCGAAGGCCAGGGCCAGAGCACCGGCAGCGGCGACAAGGCGGCGGCGCAAGTGCTGTTCGGGCTGAACGGTGTGCGCAATGCGCTGAGTGCGGCGCAAGCATCGACCACCCACGCCGCCCAGGCCGCCAGTGCCGAGCCGACCGCATCGGCCGAGTCCGCGCACCAGACCCTGGCGGCCAGCCTGATCCTCGGCGCGGCCGAAGCCAGCCAGTTCGCGCGCCGGCTGCAGATGAAACAACTGACGTCGGCCAAGGCCGACAAGATCGACGCCCGCCTCGGCCCGGCCGGCACAGCCACGGCCGGCGGCAGTGCGAAGGACGTGAGCGCGCTTTCGGATCTGGCCGAGGCCGGCAGCGTGGCGACCGACGCCCTGCTGCTCGACAGCAGCCTGACCGATGCCGACGCGCAGCTGCTGTGGCAGCACCGTCAGGGCGAAGGAAAAATGAGCAGCGGCCAGGCCGATGGTGCCGGCGGCAGCGCCGCCAGCGCGCCGCGCAGCGACATCGACCTGCGTGCCGAGCAGTACGAGCGCATATCGGCCCGTCTGGCCGAGTCCCTAGGTCAGCGCCTCGCGGCCCAGATCGCGAAAGGCGACTGGAAAGTGGAGATGGCGCTGCACCCTTCCGAACTTGGCAACATCGACATCGAGCTGCAGATGAACAAGGGCCAGCTGGAAGCCAGCTTCAGCGCCAGCCAGCCGCTGACCCAGGCGCTGATCGCCGACGGCCTGCCACGCTTGAAAGAGATGTTGGCACAGATGGGCATGGAAGTTGCTTCGATGCAGGTTAACGTAAGGCAACAAGGTCAAAACGGCGGAAATCCGACACCCCGGCGCGAGCCAGCGGGTGTCGCCGGTGTCAGCGGCAAGCGCGGCGACAACGGCAGTACCGACGGCACCTCGGCGCCTGCACCCCGCTCCGGCGGGATCACGAACGACGGGCTGGACATACTGGCCTGACATTAGGTGAGCAAGCATCTGTTTGAAAACTGTAGCGAGCGGCCCGAGTTCGGTCCGAGAAGCGCAGTCGTACGTAAGGTACGACGAGCATCGCAGGGCCGAAATCGGGACGCGCAGTAAGTTTGCAAATAGATGCTGAATACTCTGGATCCTTGGAGGATATGATGGCTGAAGAAGCAGCAGCAGCACCGGAAGAACAAGGCGAAGGCGAACCGAAGAAAAAAGGTCCGCTGCTCAAGATCATCCTGATGGTCGTCGCAGTCCTGTTCATCATCGCGGCATCGGTCGGCGGCACCCTGCTGGCGACCGGCTTTTTCTCGAAAAAGGAAAAAGCCCAGGAAGCGGTGGATGCGCAGCTCGACAAGCTCGAAGGCGAGCATGGCGAAGGCAAGAAGGATGACGGTCACGGTGACGGTCATGGCGACGGCCACGGCGATGCGAAGAAGGACGATGGCCACGGCGGCAAGGCCGGTGCCGAAGCGCCGGGCAAGGAACTGGTCGCGCCCGAGGCCGACAACCAGCGCTGGAAGTTCAACTACTACGCACTGGAAAAGCCGCTGCTGTCGAACGTCGCCGGCTCGCGCAAGGTGATGCAGGTCACGCTGACCATCATGACCCACTACGACGACCGCGTGATCAAGAACGTGAAGACCCATGAACTGGCCCTGCGCGCCGGCATCCTCGATGTGATGCGCCAGAAGACCGAAGCCGACCTGCGCGAAGCGGATTTCCGCAAGCAGCTGGCCGAGGAAGTGCGCCTGACCATCAACTCCCTGCTCGAGAAGTACGAAGGCTTCGGCGGCATCGAGGAAGTGATGTTCACCGAGTTCGTGGTCCAGTAAAGCAAAACGAGCAAGCACGGAAGAACGCGCCATGGCTGATACGAGCAACCTGCTGTCACCGGAAGAACTCGCCGCCCTCGCCCAGGGCATCGACGACGGCACTATTGCCATCGACACCGGGTTCAACCTGACCACGCGAGTGAAGAAGCATGACCTCGCGAGCGAGGACAGCACGCTGGGCGTGAACACCTCGTCGATCGAAATGATCAACGAGCGTTTCGTGCGACTGTTCCGCATGGGCCTGATGGACGTGCTGCGCACCAGCCCGCGTATCAACCCGTCGCGCGCGCAGATCGTGCGCTTCGGTGATTACCTGAAGGACCTGCGTCCGCCGCTGGCGGTCAACACCATTCGTATCAATCCGCTGCGCGGTTTTTCGCTGGTGACGATCGAGCCGACGCTGGTGTTCTCGGCACTCGACAATTTCTTCGGTGGTTCGGGCTCCGGCATGCCGGGCTCGCCGCGCCGCCGTGCGAGCGACAAGGATGGCGAGCCGCTGCCGGCCAACTGGCTGCCGCCGACGCGTATGTTCACGCCGACCGAGTCGCGCATCATCAAGATCATCCTCGAGGTGTTCTTCCGTTCGCTGAAAGAAGCCTGGGCCCCGCTGCTGCCGGTGGAGTTCGAGCATGTGGGCTCGGAAATCAACCCGCAGTTCGCGCAGATCGCCGACGAGAACGATCTCGTCATCATGTCGCGCTTCGAGACCGAGAGCATCGGCGGCACCAAGGGATTTGTGGACCTGGTGTATCCGTATGCATCGCTCAAGCCGCTGCGCGACCTGCTGCGCAACCGCGTGCAGGCCGATGGCAGCGAGGAATCGGACCTGAAGTGGCGCAATGAACTGACCACCGCAGTCGGCGACTCGCAGCTCGAACTGCAAGTGCTGCTCGGTACCGTGGTCGACGATTATTCACGCGTGAAGCAATTGAAGGAAGGCGACCTGCTGTTCTTCAAGAAGCCGGAACTGGCCACCATGCTGATCGGCGGCCTGCCCGCGTTCGAATGCCAGGTCGGCATGGCCGGCCCGAACGTCGCGGTACGCATCGAAAAAGCGACCAGCCCCGAGACCCTTTGAAACCGTTTGAGACCCTTACCTTGACTGGGGAAGCACCATGAGCGACATCACCGAACAAGACAACGCCGTCGCAGAAGCGCAACCGGCACCGATGCCTGACCACCACATCAATCCCGAGGTGCTGCAAAACATCTCGGTGGCGATCAAGGTGGAAGTGGGCCGCACGAAAATGAAGATCCGCGACCTGCTGCGCCTGACGCAAGGCTCGGTGGTCGAGCTCGAGCGCATTGCCGGCGAGCCGCTGGACCTGCTGGTCAACGATACCGTCGTGGCCCAGGGCGAAGTGGTGCTGGTCAATGACCGCTACGGCATTCGCTTGACGCGTGTGGTGCCGGCATCGGACCGCATGAAGAACCTGTAATCCGATCCTGACCCGGCACCCTGCCCTCACCGCACTTACAGAAAGCCGCCCATGCACGCCACCGACTGGTTGTCATTCAGCTTCAGCTTCGCCGTGGTGCTCGCACTGCTCGGCGCTTTGCTGTACGGCCTGAAGCGTCTGCAGAGCGGCAACCTGCTCGGCATGCCGCAGCGCCGTATCCGCGTGCTGGAGAGCGCATCGATTGCGCCGCGCCAGAAGCTGGTACTGGTGCGCGTGAAAGACCAGGACCTGCTGCTGGGTGTCACCGTACAACAGATCAATACGCTGGCCAGCTTCCCGGTCGGCAGTGATGACGCAAGCCCGGAAGCATCGGCCGCAGACACCGGCGACCTGCAGGGCAACAACCATCTCGCACCGCTGGCGCACAAGCTGGCCGAGCTGCTGAAGTCGGTGAAGGACAAGCCGGCCGGACAGTCGAACGCCTCGCCGGCCCCGCGCCAGAACGAGGACAAGGCCTGATCATGGTATCCCGCTCACGCAATCTGCTCTCTCCGCTCCGGCTGCCGCTGTCGGCCATGCTGGCCTTGTTCGCATTGCTGGCACTGGCGCTGCCGTTCGACGCACTGGCGCAGGCAGCCCCGGGCGGCATGCCGGTCGTGACCGTCGCCACCGGCAAGGGCGGCGTACAAAGTTATTCGCTGACGCTGCAGCTGCTGGCACTGATGACCGTGCTGACGCTGCTGCCGTCGATGCTGCTGATGATGACTGCGTTCACCCGCATCATCATCGTGTTCTCCATCCTGCGTCAGGCACTCGGCACTGGCCAGACGCCGCCGAACCAGGTACTGGCCGGCCTGGCGCTGTTCCTGACGCTGTTCATCATGCAGCCGGTGATGAGCGATGTGTACAACAACGCGATCCTGCCCTACATGAACCAGGGCATGCCCTTCGAGCAGGCGATCGAAGAAGCCGAGAAGCCGATCCGCGGCTTCATGCTGGCACAAACCCGCGAAGAAGACATCGCGATGTTCATGGAAATCTCGCGCAACAAGACGCAACTGGAAGGCCCGGAATCGGTGCCGTTCACGACCCTGGTGCCGGCCTTCGTGACCTCGGAACTCAAGAGCGCATTCACGATCGGCTTCCTGATCTACATCCCGTTCGTCGTGATCGATCTGATCGTCTCCAGCGTGCTGATGTCAATGGGCATGATGATGCTGTCGCCGATGATGATCTCGATGCCCTTCAAGCTGATGCTGTTCGTGCTGGTGGATGGCTGGAGCATGCTGATGGGTTCGCTGGCGTCCAGCTTTGCGATGCCCTGACCTGAACAACACAACAAGAACAACAGAACAAGGACTCCGCCATGGAAATCGCCACCGTCGTCGATCTCGGCCGCTCCGCGCTGTGGGCTGTCGTGCTGATCTCCTCGCCGCTGCTGGTGGTCGCGCTTGGCGTTGGCCTGTTCATAGGTGTGCTGCAGGCAGCCACCTCGATCAACGAGCAGACCCTGTCCTTCATTCCGAAGCTGATCGCGCTGGGCCTGACGCTGGCACTGTTCGGCGGCTGGATGCTGGGCATGATGGTCGATTACACCCGTGGCATTTACCAGCGGATTCCCGCGATGTTTTCCTGACGTTGCGGCGGCACCGGACAAAGCGCCCGCCCCGATTCCACTCCACGTGAACCTGACGAAGCCCCGACGACGCCATGACGCTGCTAGCCGCCGACATCGTTGAGCGCTTCTACACCTTCCTGTGGCCGATGCTGCGCATCTCGGCACTGCTGCTGGCGGCGCCGCTGTATTCGCTGGATGCGCTGACGCTGCGCATTCGCATCATGCTGGCGCTGGTCATCACCTTCCTGATTTATCCGCTGATTGACTGGCCCGTGATCGATCCGATCAGTGCCAAGGGCATGCTGGAAATCGTCAATCAATTGTTCATCGGCGCGATGATGGGCCTGATGCTGCAATTCGCGGTCGGTGCAATCGTGGTCGCCGGCCAGACCATTGCCGGCTCGATGGGCTTGTCGATGGCGTCCATGGTCGACCCCAATGTCGGCAACGTGCCGGTGATTTCGCAATTTCTGGTGATCCTCAGCACGCTGATTTTCCTCGGCTTTGGCGGCCATGTGATCATGATCTCGATGCTGGTCGACAGCTTCACGTCGGTACCGATCGGCCAGTTCATTCTCGGCCAGGTCGCGTTCGGCAAGGTGGTCGCGTGGAGCAGCATGATGTTCCTCGGCGGCGTGCTGGTCGCACTGCCGGTGATGGTATCCCTGCTGTTCATTAACATCGGCCTCGGTGTCGTCACGCGTGCCGCGCCCAGCCTGAATATTTTCTCCGTCGGCTTCCCTGCATCGATCGCCGCCGGTTTCCTTGTGTTGATCCTGTCGCTCGAAAGCATTGCCGGACGCATGTCCTGGCTGTGGATGCAGGCTTTCCGCCATGCGAAGGATCTGGTCGGATTGGTGAACTGAGATGGCTGGCTCGACCTCCGACGAAGACAAGACCGAAGAACCTACAGCGCGCAAGCTGTCCAAGGCACGAGAAGAGGGACAGGTTGCGCGCTCCACCGAACTGCCGGCGGCTGCGGTCACGATCGCAGCGCTCGGCATGCTCTACATCACCGGCGAATGGCTGGTGAAGAAGCTGGCCGAAGCCTTCGTGTCCGGCTTCCATTTCGATCGCAAGCTGGTGCACTCGCCCAACCTGCTGCCGGCGATCTTTGGCCACGAGATGTTCGAGGCCTTCATCCTGATCGCGCCGCTGATGGTGCTGACGGCCGTGGTCGCCGTGGCGTCATCGGGCGCGACCGGTGGCTTCCTGTTCGCGACCAAGGCGATCGCTCCGAAATCCGACAAGCTCAATCCCCTCAACGGCATCAAGCGCATGTTCGGCACGCGCGCCTGGGTCGAACTGGGCAAGGCACTGCTGAAGTTCGCCCTCGTGGCCGGCGTGGTCACCTATGTGCTGGTGGATAATGTACAAACGCTGAATGCGATCGGCCGCATGTCCTTCGAGCCCGGCATCGCCGTGGCTGGTCAGCTGCTGTCGAAGTCGGCGCTGATCATGGCCTGCTCGCTGATCGTGATCGCGCTGATCGACGTCCCGTTCCAGAAGTGGCAGTTCATGAAGCAGATGCGCATGTCCAAGCAGGAGATCAAGGACGAGATGAAGGACATGGAAGGCCGTCCCGAGGTGAAGGCGCAGATCAAGCGCCGCCAGCGCGAGATGGCCAATGGCCGCATGATCGACCGGGTGAAGGATGCCGACGTCGTGATCACCAACCCGGAGCACTTCGCGGTCGCACTGTCGTATGATCCGAACGGCGACAGCGCCCCCATCCTGCTGGCCAAGGGCACGGACGAAATCGCCGCGCGCATCCGCGAAGAAGCGGCGAAGCACGGCGTCGAGATCTTCCGCGCCCCGCCGCTGGCGCGTGCGCTGTACTACACCACCGAGGTCGAGCACCCGGTACCGGAAGACCTTTACTATGCGGTCGCACAGGTGATCGCCTATGTGTTCAACCTGGCCAGTGTGAGGCCGGGGGCGGCGCCGGTACAGAAGCCCGATCCCAAGGTACCGAAGAACATGCAGTTCGATGCGAACGGCAAGCTCGAAACTGAAGAGGCCACGACGTGACCGACATGGAAAACCCGATCAGCAACGATACCGTCGGCAACGACGGTATTTTCCTTCGTGCGGCAGACCGCGCGCGCTTCGATTACCTGATGCGCGCGATCCGCGACGACAGCGCATCGATGGCACTGTCCTCCGACAATGACGGCGTGCTCGATCATTACGGCCGCCTCGTGCTGGCAAAGCTGCGCAAGACCGAGGGCTTGCAGATCGAGGTCTTCCTGCCGCAGAACACCGAACAACTGCTCGAGCGTTACAACCAGATCCTGGCCGACCTGTCGATCGAGGATGCGCGCAAGGCCAGCGGTTCACCCGCGCCGCGCCGCGTACTGCTTGCGCATGATGCGAAAGCGCTGTCCACGCGTGACCTGCAGCTGCTGGCGCGACTGGTGCAGGACTTCCCCGGCGCGAATGTCGCGCTGGTGCTGCTGGTCGACAAGGCGGGCATCAAGCTGCACGAGCGCACGCTAGAAAGTTTTGGCCAGCGCCTGCTGCGCTGGCCGGTGGAGGCGCCGACCCGCAGCGAGGGCGAGGCACTGCTGAAGGTGGCGCGCGCGATGGGCTTCGAGGTCGAGGCCAAGAAGGTGCTGTCCGCGACCGGCTATGCCGAGATCAAGATCGCGCCGAAAAAGGACAAGCCGAAAGCCGAGCCCGATGCCGCCCAGGCGCGCTTCGAGCAACAACTGGCCGCCGCCCGCCGCGAACGCGATGACGCCGATGAGGCCGAGCGCATCAGGCAGGAAAAGGCGCTGCTGCAGGAGTCGCTGGGCCGCACCGAACCCTCGCTGGACGGACCTGCCCCCGCGGGCAAATTGTTCAGCCCTGCCCCCGGGGGCAGGTCGCTGCTGCGCATGGCAACACGCTGGCTGGTGGCGCTGGTTCTGCTGCTGGCGGTCTCGATTGGCGTCATCGTCGCGCTGTTCCCGCAGCGGATGTCGCCGTTGCTGGCCAACTCCCCGATCCTGAAAGACAACCTGCCCCCGTGGGCGATGGAGCTGGTGGTGTCGGTGGTCGGCAAGCCGCCGGCCGCCGCACTGGAAGAAAGCAAGGCTGAGGCGGCCGCCGCTACAGTTCCGGACGCTGGTTCCGATTTACCGAAAGACGACGTGGTTTCGACGCCGGCAACGGAAGCGCAGCCACCGGCCACCGCGGCAGCTGCCACGGCTGCTGCATCTTCGGCAACTGCGGCAACTTCGGCAACTGCGGCCGCCGAGCCGGTGAAAACCGAGCCGAAGCCGGAGCCGAAAGCCGAGCCGAAGGCGGCCGAGGTCAAGGCCGAAGTGAAGTCCGAGGTGAAGTCCGAGGCGAAGGCCGACGCGAAGACGGACGCAAAAGCCGACGCGAAGCCCGAGGCCAAGGCCGACGCCCGAGCCGAGCCGAAGCCGGCCACCAAGCCGGTTCCGCTGGCCGATGCGCTGGCGCCGCGCTCCGAGAGCGGCGTCGATGCCGCGGTGCGGGCAGCGAAGACGGGCAGCTTTTTCGTCCAGCATGTATCGCTGGGCTCGATGGCCGAGGCGCAGGAATGGCGCGCACAGTATGGCGCGCTGTCGGGCGCGAAGATTGTCGCGGTCAACACGCAGGACAAGGGGATCAAGTTTGCGGTGGTCTCCGGTCCATTTGCTGACCGCAAGCAGGCCGAGGCCTTTGCGGCCAAACCCGGCGTGCCGGCCGACCCCTGGCTGCGCCCGGTGAAGTCGCTGCAGGGTGCCCTGCTGGCGGGCAACCGCTGATGGCCCAGGCTTGAGAGGAACACACGGATGTCCAGAGAAGAACAGACGCAGATTTTCCGGGGTGACGATGCGCCCCCGGAAATGGCGATCGCCGAGACCGGTGGCCCGACCGTCAGCAAACGGCCGAAGTCCCCGGTCGACGAGCGCAGCCTGAAAGACCAGGAGCATGGCCCGTCGGATGCGCGGCAATTGCACGACGCGCGCGACGGCCATGCCGAGCAGCGCCACTTGCATGACGCGAAGGACGAGCTGGCTGACCTGCGCAAACTGCACGACGCCGACGGCAGCGCGGTGGCGCGCAAGATGCAGGATGCCGATGGCCAAGTGATCAGCGATGGCCATGGCCGCGCCGACGGCCCGAGCGATATGCGCGAATCGCATGACGGTGATGGCGAGTCCGATCAGCGTGCGATGCACGATGCAGATGGCCTGTCGGACCAGCGCGCGATGCATGACGCGCAAGGCTTGTCGGACCTGCGCGCAATGCACGATGCCGAAGGTGTGTCGGATGTGCGCAGCATGCAGGACCACTATGCCGATATCCCGCCCGGCGGCGACAGCGGCAAGGTCACGCTGAACCAGTTTGGCGACGTGGTCGATGCCGACCCGGATGAAGACATTGCGCTGGACGAAGCCGAAGCCGAGGCTGCGGCGGCGCAAGAAGCACCGGTGAGTGACCCCGACCTGACGTTCACGGTCGAGGATGATGCAACGCCATGGGCGCTGTCGATCCACCTTGAAGAGCGGATTGCGAACCTGTCGGCAGTGACGATGAAAGTGAATGAACAGCTGGATGGCCTGGACCAGTCCATACAGCGCCTTGCGAAACGGATCGGAAAATGAGCGACGACGCAAAAGACGACAAGGCCGCCGACGCGGCCGCAGGCGGCGACGGCTTCACGCCCGCTCCCCCGCCCCCGGCACTGAGCCCGGAAGAAGCGGCGGCGGCTGAAGCCGCAGCGGCCGCCGGCGAAGGCGGTGACCCCCAATTTGCCGGCCAGATGCCGGATGGCTCGATCGCGGTGCCGCAAGACACCGCCAAGCGCGCACTGGAAGCGGTGCAGATCCTGGTCGAGAACAACCGCGCGGCGTCGCAGCAGCTCGAATCGCTGATGACCATCGTGCTGGATGCGGCCGAAGTCGCGAACCGCTCCGCCTCCGCGGTGGCCACCACCGGCGGCCATGTGAACAAGGCCGCAGAAAAACTGATCGACGGCGCGCAGCGCACGTCGATGCAGGCGAAGGTCGTGCTGGCGCTGGCCGGCACCGTGCTGGTCGGTTGCGCCGGCGTGTTCAGTTTCATGAGCGTGCAGCTGCAGAACAAGGTCACGCAGCTCGATGAGATGATGCTGGCCGTCGGCAAGCGTGCAGTCGACCTGAAGCGCCGCATGGAAAGCATGGACGACATTCACCAGGCGCTGGAAGAACTGAAGCTGGCGCAGGAAAACACGCAATCGGTGCAGGAAGCAATCGAATCGAAGATCGCCAGGCTGACCGAACTGCCCCGCGCACCGGCACCGGCACGGCCGGAACCCAAGGCCGCACCCGCTGCGCCAGCAGCACCTGCAGCGCCGGGCGCTGCCGCACCGGGTGCATCCGCCAAGGAAGCGCCGTCAGCCGACGCCGCTGCCGCGAAGAAAGCCGAGGCCGCGAAGGCCGAAGCCGCGCGTCAGGAAAAGGCACGTGCCGAGGCGGCACGCGTCGAAGCGCAGAACAAGGCATTGCTGCAGCAACTGACCGCGCTCGACGGCATGCTGAAGGACCAGGCCAAGGCCGTGAAGGACTTGTCGACGCAATTCAACAAGCTCGAAGGCTCGGTCGCGAATGCGGACGCGTTGAAAAAGGATGTCGACGCGCTGGCTGCGCAGCAAAAGCAGCGTGAAAAGGAAATGGCGCAGGAACTGGCCGCCGAAAAAGCACGCCGCGAAAAAGAACTGAGGGACAAGGAGCGTGAACTCGCACGTGAGCGCGAGCGCGCGAGAGAGATTCGCGAGGCGAAAGAACGTGAACTCGCACGCGAGCGCGAACTGGCAAAGGAACGCCAGGCAGCGCTGGAGCAGGCGGCAAAGGACAAAAAAGAAGCGCAGATCGCTTACTCGAAAGACCAGTCCAAGCCCAAGGCCATCGACAACAACGCCAGCGTGCCGGCTTACCGGCAACCGAAGGCGGAGCAGTGATCGCTACCTGAGCCCGGAAACACGAAAGCCACCGCGAGGTGGCTTTCGTTTTTCTGGATCGGCCGGCGCGAGCAGCGCAGACCAGTGGACCGGAGAACCGGGGGATCGGGGTAGCGGCGCTGACGCCGCGTCAGCCGCCGTAGGCGTCGACCAGCACTTCGATGCGCCGGTTCTTCGCGCGGCCCTCGCGCGTATCATTCGGCGCGACTGGACGCGTGTCCGCCATGCCGCGCACGACCACGCGTTCGCGCGGCACGCCGGCCTGGCCGGTCAGGTAATCGGCAACCGATGCGGCGCGCGCACCGGACAAATCCCAATTCGAGCGATAGCGGTTGTGGCCCGTCAGCGGTATGTCGTCGGTGTGGCCTTCCACGGTGATGCGGCCGCCGGTCTTTGCGATCGACTGGCCGATCTTTCTCAGCATGGGCAGGAAATCCGGCGACAGGTCGGCGCTGCCGGAGTAGAAGCTGCCCTGCACCACCAGACGGATCACGATGCGTTCGCCATCACGCTCGACCTGTGCATCGCCGGCCTCGATTTCCTTGGCGAGCAGATCGCGCAGCTGGCGGAACTGACGCGTGGCTTCGGACAGGCGCTCGCTGCTGTCGCCGCCTTCGCGCACTTCGACCGCCGTTTCCACCTGCGATTGCGCATCGGCGATACGTGCGTACAGATCGATCAGCTCTTGCGGCAGCAAGCTGCTGCTACGCTCGGGCAGCTGGATCACGAGACGACCATTCTCGGCGCGCAGCTGTATTTTCTTGCCGACCAGGTCGGTCGACAATTCCTTCTGCAGTTTGCCAAGGTCTTTCGCCAGTTGCTCTGGCAGCGGCAAGGCTTCTTCGGTCGGGCCGGCCACCAGTTGTGTCTCGGCCGGCGGTGACACCACGGTGGGTAATGCCTCCTTGGTGCCGAGCGATTTGTTGAGCGAGCCGGTCACATCACGGAAGCGTCCTTCGTTCAGGTCGGAGAAGGACAATACGAGCACGAAGAAGGCCAGCAGCAGCACCGCCATGTCGGCAAAGGTGACGATCCACAGCGGCGGCCCCTTGCGGTGCAGGCTTTCTTCTTCCTCGGCGGTGACGGTATCGAACAGCGACATCGGCACGCGGGTGCCGTCGTCATCATCGTCCAGGTCTGCGCGCGCTTGCGCCATGGATGTCAGGCCTTCTCGGTGGCCTCGGCCGGCGCCTTGTCAGCACCGGCGTCGGCATCATCCACCAGTTGCAGCGGCTCGTCGTCTTGCGGCAGGTTGCCGAGCAAGAGGTCGGGCAACAGGCGCGGATCGCCGCCCTTGTGCATGAACAGCACGCCGGCCATCGTCAGTTCGTAATTGCGGCGCACGACCTTGCTGTAGCCATTGATCTTCTGCACCAGCGGGCCGAGGATCACGTTCGCAAGGATCGCGCCGTACAGCGTGGTCAGCAGCGCAACGGCCATGCCGGGGCCGATCGCATGCGGGTCGTTCATGCTGCCCATCATCAGCACCAGGCCCAGCAGCGTACCGATCATGCCCATGCCCGGCGCCAGTTCCTGCGCATAGCTGAAGAAGTCGCGCGCATGCTCGTAGCGGATCTTCACTTCGGTGATCTCGCGCAGCAGCGCATCCTTCAGCAAGGAGTGCTCGATGCCGTCTACCCACATGCGCGCGGCTTTCTGGATGAAGCGGTCGCGGTAATCGCGGTCTTCGAGGGTGATCATCCAGCGATCGTCGTAACGGGCAACCCGGCCGACTTCGATCAGCTCGTCGATCAGCTCGTTGATCGGCACCGGCTTGGTGCTGAGTACTTCGCGCGCGGTCGCATAGGCCGCCTTGAATTCTTCCAGCGAGCTCTTGGCCAGCACCACGAGGAAGGTACCGCCGAACACGATCATCACGGCCGGCAGGTCAAAGAATTGCAGGAACTTGCCACCGGTGGCGATGGCGATCAGCAGCAGCGCGCCGCCGACTCCGATCAGGCTGACGATATCCATGGCTTACGCAGAACGCAGTCGGTATTTGTCGATCTTCTCGATCAGGGTGGTGCGCTGCAGGTTCAGCAGGCGCGCGGTCTTGGACACATTGCCCTGCGCGCGGTCGAGTGCCTGCTCGATGTACGCGCGCTCGATCTGCGCCATCCGCTCCTTCAGCGACAGGCCCTCCGGCGGCAGCACTGCCCCGCCCTGCGCGAGCATGATGATGTCTTCAACATCATTGTGCTCACGCGCACCGGCCTTTGCACCGCCAGCGGCATGCGCCGCATTGGCAGCAGGCGCGCCGCCGTCAAGCGCAAACATCTGCAACACATCGGCCGAGTCGCCGGACAATGCTGCGGGCTGGCCGGCAGCGTCCGCGCCATCGATCGCAGCTGCATCCACGGCCTCGGCAGCTGCTGCTTCCTGCAGCGCTTCCGGCGACAGCATGCCGCCCTTTTCTTCCTGAAGCTTCTGCAAGCCCTTGGGCAGCATCGCGGTGGGCACGCCGCGCAATGCGAGGCGCTGGCCGGCAAACAGCGTGGAGAAGCGGTGGACCAGATTGGACAGCTCGCGCACATTGCCGGGCCAGTCATAGCCTTTCAACGCATCGACGAAGTCGGCGCTGAAGCTGATGGCGGTGCTCTTGTGCGCGAATTTTTCTGCGTAGTGTCTGGCCAGCAGCACGATGTCGTCACCACGCTCGCGCAGCGGCGGCGTGCGTACCGGCAGCACGTTCAGGCGGTAGTACAAGTCTTCGCGGAAGCGCCCTTCCTCGACTTCTTTTTCGAGATCGCGGTGGGTCGCAGCAACCACGCGCACATCGACTTCGACCGGACGCGACGAGCCGATAGGATCGACGGTCTTTTCCTGCAGCACGCGCAGCAGCTTGACTTGCATGTCGAGCGACAGGTCGCCGATTTCATCGAGGAACAGCGTGCCGCCATGGGCGAGCTCGAAGCGGCCGACGCGATCCGCGAGCGCACCGGTGAACGCGCCCTTGCGATGGCCGAAGAGCTCGCTCTCCATCAATTCCTTCGGAATGGCCGCGCAATTGAGCGGGACGAAGTTGGCGTCCGCGCGCGACGACTGGAAGTGCAAGGCCTGTGCGACCAGTTCCTTGCCGGTGCCCGATTCGCCGTTGATCAGGACGGTGGCGGTCGAATCCGCAATCGTCTCGATCAGCTTGCGGATCTCGCGCATCGGCGGACTGTTGCCAATGATGGGATTCGGCTGTCGCATGGGCGTCGGGGATATCCTCGGTCAGAGAATGACGGGACTGGAGCTGCAGTCGCAATAGCGCTGACTCGCACGCACTGACCCGATGTTTCCGAATTGAAACATAGGGGTGCAAGACTGTCAACGCGAAATGACGGCACTGGCGTTAACGGCATCGAAAGCCTTGTCAATTGCGCATCGATGGATGGTCTTTGGCCAGCGCCGACAGCGGTTCACGCAGAAAATTATCGAATCGATAACCATCGGCCAGCTTCCAAACATCCGAAGGCAGTCACACAGGCACTCGCTACAATGAGCGCACACTGACAAGCACGGAGACATCGATGAGCACGGTCGCAGAACTGCGCCGCATCCTGAAGGGCAGCCGCACGATTGCGGTGGTCGGTCTGTCGGCCGACTGGTTCCGCCCGTCCTACTTCGCCGCGAAGTACATGCAGGAGCATGGCTACCGCGTGATACCGGTGAATCCGAAGTACAGCGAGATCCTCGGCGAGCGCTGCTACCCGGATCTGAAGTCCATTCCGGAGCCGGTCGACATCGTCGATGTGTTCCGCAAGAGCGAGGATTGCGTGCCGATTGCGCGCGATGCGGTCACCATTGGTGCGAAGGCGCTGTGGCTGCAGATCGGCGTCATCAATGACGAAGCGCGCCAGATTGCGGAAGCCGGCGGCCTGTCGGTGGTGATGAACCGCTGCGTGAAGATCGAGTATGCACGGCTGTTCGGCGGACTGAACTGGTTCGGCGTAAACACCAAAATCATTTCGGCGCGACGGCCGGTGTAAGGACAGTGAGCATGGCGCAGGACCCGAACAAAGACCACGAATACGATTTCGACACGCTGTGCCTGCACGCAGGCCAGATGCCGGATGCCGCCACCGGCGCACGCGCGGTGCCGATCTACCAGACCACCTCCTACGTGTTTGACAGTGCGGAGCATGCGGCCAGCCTGTTCAACCTGCAGACCTTCGGCAATGTGTACTCGCGCTTGTCGAACCCGACGGTCGCGGTGCTGGAAGAACGCATCGCCGCGCTCGAGAATGGCCGCGCTGCAGTGGCGACCGGCAGCGGCATGGCGGCACAGATGATCGCGATGCTGAATGTGTGCGAAGCGGGTGACGAGATCGTCGCCGCGCGCACGCTGTACGGCGGCACGATGACGCAGCTGGACGTGAACTTCCGCAAGCTGGGCATCAACACCCACTTCGTCGACAGCGATGACCCGGAGAATTTCGCGCGCGCGATCACGCCGAAAACGAAGCTGCTGTATGCGGAAACCATCGGCAACCCGTCGATGAATGTGCTCGACATTGAAAAAGTCGCCGCGATCGCGGCCGCGCATGATCTGCCGCTGTTCATCGACAATACCTTTGCCAGCCCTTACCTGTGCCGCCCGTTCGAATGGGGCGCAGCGGTGGTGATGCACTCGGTGACCAAGTTCCTTGGCGGCCATGGCACGACGATGGGCGGCGTGATCGTCGAATCCGGCAAGTTCAACTGGGGCAATGGCAAGTTCGCGTCGATGACGGAGCCGTCGAAGGGGTATCACGGCGTTCGCTTCTACGAAACCTTTGGCGACTTCGGCTTCACGATGAAATGCCGGATGGAAGGCCTGCGCACCTTCGGACCGGCGCTGTCGCCGATGAATGCCTTCCTGCTGCTGCAAGGCGTCGAGACCCTGCACCTGCGCATGGAACGTCATTGCAGCAATGCGCTGAAGATTGCGCAGTACCTGTCCGACCACCCGAAAGTATCCTGGGTGAATTACCCGGGCCTGAAGAACAATCGCTACTACGAGCTCGCGCAGAAATACCTGCCCAGAGGCGCCGGCGCGGTGCTGTCGTTCGGTGTGAAGGGCGGCGCGGCGGCCGGCCAGAAGTTCATCGAGAACGTCGAGTTCCTGTCGCACCTGGCCAATATCGGCGATGCGAAGACGCTGGTGATTCATCCGGCATCGACCACGCACCGGCAGCTGTCGGAAGAACAGCAAATCGCCGCCGGCGTGCCTCCCGACCTGATCCGTCTGGCGGTTGGCATCGAATCGGTCGATGACATCCTGTGGGACATCGACCAGGCGCTGTCCAAAACCTGAAGCGACGATGGCTGCATCGTGTCCGTGCGCACCGTTTCGCAGTAGACTGTGCACTCGGCGTCACCGAGCCGGCAACACCGTTTTTGATCAACCCTGAAAAAGCAAGAAAGTACGACCTATGAAGAACCTGTTCATCGCTCTGCTCACCGCCTTCCTCGCGCAAGCCGCATCGGCCGGCGCACCGCCGAAAGTGGATCCGAACGCACCACCGCCCGAGTATTACGTCGAGCCGTCCGAAGCCGACCAACAGGCGAAGAAGGAAGTGAAGAAAGACAAGGCCAAGAAAGACAAGAAAGCCGGCGACAACAAGCAGTAAGTCGCGTCACCCGCCTCCCACGGCAGGCCGCGGATCAGGCCAGGCGTTCCACCAGCCAGACCGCGGCTATCACGCCGATACTCACCGAGCCCCAGCGCTGCAGCCGGCCCACCAGTGCCGGCTGGCGCAACAGCGGCCACAACAACAGACCCACCACCAACACCACCAGCAATTGCCCGGCCTCGACGCCGAGGTTGAATGCCAACAGTGTCTCGATGAAATGCGACGATGACAGGCCGAGTTCGCGCAAGCCGTTCGCAAAACCCAGTCCGTGGATCAGGCCGAAACCGAACGCCAGTTTCCATTGATGACCGCGCCGCCCTGACAACAGATTGAGCACGGCCGACACGATGATGGACGCGGCAATGCAGGCTTCGATCCAGCGGTCCGGCAGCACCACCCAGTCCAGCGCAGCCGCCGCCAGCGTGATCGAATGCGCGACCGTGAAGGCGGTCACCACCGTCAGTGCATAGCGCCCCAGCGCCGCCGGTTGCTCACGCGCCAGCACCAGGCCCGGCAACAACAGGCACAACAGGAACAGCAAATGATCGGGGCCGCCCCAGATGTGCAGCGCGCCCTCGCGCACATAGGTCCACAGCAGCTCGACCAGCGCGACCTCGCGCAGCGGCAGGCGCTGCACTGCGTGGCGCGCATCGAACACGAAGGATTGTTCCTGCCCGCCCGCATTCAGCTTCACGAAAGCGCGCGCGACCTTTTCTTCGTCATTGAAAAAACCGTAGCGCACCAGCAGCTGCGCCGCATCGGCAGGCAGCGCGGCCGCCGTATGGTGCTGACGCACATACAGGCCATCGTTGTGCAGCACCACGTCCTGCGCATGGAAGCGCAGCGCGACCGGCGCGCCATCGGCTTCCAGCTGCAATGATTCCTGCACCAGTGCCGACAGGCGCTCGCCCAGTGCGGGCAAGTCGTCACGCTGTAGTGGGCGGCGCTCGGCTTCCGGAATCTGCAGCAGGCTATCGATATCGCGCACCGCGAAATCCAGCTGCACCTGCAGCGCCTCGGACGTGCTGGCGATGCGCAGGTAACTGTTGCCGGACTGGTGCGCATGCACGGTGGCCGGCAGCAGCATGGACACAACCATGGCCCATGCCGCCAGCATGGATGCGAGCGCGGCAAAGCCACGGCCGGGTGAAGGCATCAGCTCAGGGAGTGGCCAGCGCATCGATCGTCGCCAGTTTCAGGCTGGTCGGCCAGCGGGTTCGGAACACTTTCTGCAAGGCGGCGACCCGCGCCTGTGCTTTGGCCTTGGGCAGCGCGCCACTCGCTTGCGCCTGCAGGTAGTGCATCGCGAGAATGAAATGCACTTCTTCGCTGTCGATGTCAGGCTCGCGCACAGATAACAGGCTTTCGCCAAGCGCAATCTGCTGCTTCAGTAATTCAGGGGGCTGGTCGAAAGGCTGCAGCGGATGGTCGGCGAAGCTGTCATAGAAATGATTCTTCAATACCATGTAGCGCGCCAGCATGGACAGCCGGCCGTTCGGGTCCAGCTTCAGCGCCTCGCGATAGTGCGACAGATCGGACAGGTACAGTCGCGTGTGCGGCGACAGCTGCAACTTGTGCACCGACGCATTCAGCTGGTTCACCAGCACCGAGGTTTCCAGCCCCTGGGTCTTGCCGTGGCTGATGATGTCTTCATTCAGCAGCTGGCGTATCTCGTCGAGCGTGCGGCCGGTCTCGACCAGTGCAATCGCGCGCGTCGCAGCCGGTGCACTCGAACGTGATGTGCGATGCAGTTCATCGAGCTTCGCCAGATAGGCCTTGCGGGCGTCGGCACTGATCGCATCATGCGCGTGCGCCGCCGGCACAAAACCGAATTGAGCGAACCCCAGCGCGAACACCAGCGCGAGCAATAACGATAACGTACGCATCGACGCGATCGGTAACGACCGACCGTGGCTTCGGGCCAGTCGCATGTCAGGCTGACGGCGGCGGTTCGAGTGACTCGCCCAGTGCCGCAGCGCGCGCACCGGGATGCACGACCATGCCGAACTTGCCTTCCAGCGGCACCTTCAGATGCAGCGAGGTCGCCTCTTCCAGCAAGGTGATCACGATTGCATAGCCATGGTGCAGCGGCAGGTCGTCGCGCGCGACGAGTACGTGGCTGCCATTGTCCAGCATCAGCTGCAGCGGCATCGGCTTGAAATCTTCATACGGCGGGCGCGCCTGAAACATGTCGCGTGCATCGGCGTAGGACAGCACGGCCAGCTTGGCCTGGTCGGTCTTCAACAGGCTGGTCACGCGATTCATGTCGCGTGCGCGGCTCACCATCGCGCGCGACAGCGGCAGACGGTCATGAAGCAACGCAACCCAGTCGTCCGCCGCCGCATCGCCGGCGAGGTCGCTGCGCGAACTGAGTACTTGCAGGTAGCGCTTGCGGAAAATATCCCACTGACGATACGGCGTATGCGCATGCGCCGGCAGCAGCCACAGTGGCGATGCCGCGATCGCAACAGCGGCGGCACTGCCTTTCAGAAAAGCTCGTTTGTTCATTCGCGTTCCCGTTCTCGCGCAGGCCCGTGCGGGATGCCGGGCGTCATGCAGTGACCAAAACAAAGAGCGAGGCCAGGCCTCGCTCTTCGGGGTATCACGATCGTAACCGTGATTTAACGCCAGACATCACTTCTTGAAAATCTCCATCGGGCAGATGGTCGTGACCGCGTAGTTCGGCACGTCGACCACGTTGCTGATGCGCAGATCGCAAGCGACGCTGGTCACCACATACGCCTGTTCCTTCGTCAGGCCCTTCTCGGTCTGCAGCCATTCGATCATCGCCAGCAGCGAGTTACGCGCAGCCATGGTGACGTCGTTCGACAGCTGGGTCAGCGGCTTGATCTTTTCGCTGTCCAGGTAGGTCCACTGCGGCGGCACTTCGCCGGCTTCCTTGAACGGATAGCCCACCACGGCGTGGAACTGGTCCGGCTCCAGCTTCTTCAGCTGCGAACCACCCTCGAACATCGGCTGCTTCACGACCGATGCCATGCCCTTGCGGACTTCGGTCTGCACGGTCACGACCGCGCCCATTTCGATCGCGGTACCTGCCACTTCGCCGTCGCCCTGTGCATAGTGCACGTCGCCGATGAAGAAGCCGCAGCCGTCGATGAAGCACGGCAGCAGCAGCGTGGTACCTTCAACCATCTGCTTCACATCCATGTTGCCGCCGTTCTCACGCGGCGGGATGGTGCGCAGGCACTCGTTCTTGTTGCTGCCCTTCGGGCCGCAGACTTCCGGCGGACGCGCGCCGGTCGGCTCGGGCGGCAGCGCGACGCCACCGGCCTTGGCCAGCTGGCCTTCACGCTCGAGCCACTTCTTGACTTCCGGCTCGCCCGGCAGCACGCCGACCGAACCCATGAAGCCATTCATCGGAATGCGCACGCCCGGCACCTGGTCGGACACGGCTTCGCGACGGTTCAGCTTCCAGTTCGCGACGAAAGGCTCGGTGTACTTGTCAGCCAGGAAGCCGAAGCCCGGTACGATGGTCGTGTAGCCATACTCATCCGGCTTGATGTCGATCAGTTTGACTGCCAGCACGTCACCACGCTTCGCACCCTCGATATAAATCGGGCCCGTCATCGGATGGACCAGGTTCAGGTCGATCGCGGTCACGTCCTTGGGCTTGGAGTTGATATTCAGGTTGGAGTCGAGCGCGTCACGGGTGTGAACGACGATCAGGTCACCCGCCTTCGCGCGCGCCACCGGCTTGATGTTCGGGTGGTAGCGGTTGAAGCAGTTCGGGTCCTGCTCGCAGTGGGCGCCCTTCTTCTTGATCTCGACAATTGTCTGGGTCTTCACATCGGTCGTGTCGGCAAACGCGACCTGACCCAAACTCGCCGCCAGTAGGCTGGCGAGCAGTGCTGGCAATAAACGCATTGCTGTTCTCCGGGTAGGGTGGTGGCGGCTTCGTGATGAAACCGTTATTTTATTTATAGCAACAACGCAATACTCATGCGTCGCAGAATGACCTTACTGGACAGCAAAATATTTGTCCAGAGTAATTGCCTGTTAGAAATCATAAAAAATACCAATGGAATCAATAGGCTTCGTTAATTCCCCCTGCTTTCACTCGCATTTCCATCGGTCAATATCGTTCTTTGCGACGCAACCCGGGCAGCAAACCTTGTCAAATTCAAACGGATTTTTACAACAGTTTATTGATTTGTATAATGTTTCGCGTTACCTTAATGGCAGGCGTCAACACGGATGGAGACGCCACCCTTGCGGAGGAATGTCATGAAAGCGAATGTCGGAAACCTGGATCGCGCACTGCGCATCATCGCCGGTGCTGTGCTGATTGCCCTGACCCTGATGAACGTGATCGGCCCTTGGGGCTGGCTCGGCCTCATCATCATCGCCACCGGCGTGATGCGCTTCTGCGGCGCCTACACCCTGCTTGGCATCTCGACCTGCAAGGTCGCCACCGCTGAAGAGCCGCCTGCGGCATGAACAAAGGCTTTTCGAACCCGCAGCAAACCTGGGACAAGCGCTTCGAGGCCGACGGCTACATCTTCGGCACCGAGCCGAATGTGTGGCTGGCCGGCCATGCCGGCTTGCTGAAGCCAGGCATGCGCGTGCTCGCCGTCGCTGATGGCGAAGGCCGCAACAGCGTGTGGATGGCGCAGCGCGGCTTGCAGGTCGATGCGTTCGACATCTCGCCCATCGGCGTTGCGAAAGCCAGGAAACTCGCCGCCGATACCGGCGTCGACGTGAACTACCAGATCAGCAGTGTCGAAGACTGGCCATGGAAGGTCGGTGAATACGATGCGGTGGTCGCGATCTTCATCCAGTTCGCCGACCCTGCCACGCGCGCGACGCTGTTCAAACAAATGAAGTCGGCACTGAAGCCCGACGGGCTGATCTTCTTGCAGGGCTACACACCGAAACAGCTCGACTACAAGACCGGCGGCCCGCCACTGCTCGACCACTTGTACACCGAAGACTTGCTGCGCGAGGCCTTCGGCGACCTGGATGTCGCCGAACTCCGCATGTATGAAGACGTGCTGCACGAAGGCACACAGCACAGCGGCCAGTCGGCGCTGGTGGGCATGGTCGCGCGCAAGACTTTCGGCTGCAATTTCCGTTGACGCACTGCGTGCCAGTGCTCGCCCGCACCAGCGACACACGCAATCCCCGCCAGTACGCCTTACGTAAGCGACCGGGCTGCTGCACAGAGCCACTTCACAAAGCCGCTACTGCATATGCCGCAGCTTTCCCACGGGGGCGGTCGTTGTCAGCCGACCTGTTTGCCCTTCATGCCCATGCGCGCCAATAGCGCGCGATCCTCTTCCACTTCCGGGTTGCCGGTGACGAGCAGCTTGTCGCCATAGAAGATCGAGTTTGCGCCGGCCAGATAGCACAACGCCTGTATACCCTCGCCCAGCTGGCGACGTCCTGCGGACAGGCGCACGCGCGCCTTCGGCATCGTGATGCGGGCCACCGCGATGGTGCGCACGAATTCCAGCGGATCCAGCGGTGCCTGGTCTGCCAGCGGCGTGCCTTCGACCGCCACCAGATGATTGATCGGCACCGAATCCGGATACGGATTCAGGTTCGCGAGTTGCGCGATCAGGCCGGCGCGCTGCTGGCGTGACTCGCCCATGCCGACGATGCCGCCGCAACACACCTTCAGGCCCGCCTGCCGAACATGGCCGAGCGTATCGAGCCGATCCTGATAGTCACGCGTGGTGATGATCTCGCCATAGAACTCGGGCGCAGTGTCGAGGTTGTGGTTGTAGTAGTCGAGACCGGCACTGGCCAGGCGCTGCGCCTGTTCTTCCTTCAGCATGCCGAGCGTCGCGCAGGTCTCGAGACCGAGTGCCTTGACCGCCTTGACCATGTCTTCGACCGCGTCGATGTCGCGATCCTTTGGCGAGCGCCAGGCGGCACCCATGCAGAAGCGGGTCGCGCCGCTGTCCTTCGCTGCCTGCGCAGCAGCAACGACCTCGTCGACCGCCATCATTTTTTCGGCGACGATGCCAGTGTCATGGTGCGCGGACTGCGGGCAATAGCCGCAGTTCTCCGGGCAGCCTCCGGTCTTGATGGAGAGCAGCGTCGCCAGTTCGACTTCATTCGCATCCCAGTGCGCGCGATGCACTTGCTGTGCTTTCCACAGCAAGTCATTGAAGGGCAGCTCGAACAACGCTGCCACCTCGGCCACCGGCCAGGTTTCATTCGCGGCCGCCAGCGCCGCGACCTTGCTGGCGGCAGCGTGGAACGCGATCGGTTGCGCTGCAGCCTGCTGCGCTGCGCGCTGCGGTGCCGCAGCTGGCGGCGTTGTAACCGGTTCGGAAGTGAGGGTTTCGGACGACATGCGGTATTCCTTGGTTCTGCGGGTTCTGCGGGTTCTGCGAGTTCAGCTTGTTCTGCTGCTTCAGCCGCGCGGCGCGGGCCACGACGGCAGCAATGCACATTCGATATGGCTGGCGGCAACAGCCGCCGAGGGCGTGGCCATCCAGGGCACGACGCCGACCAGCGGCGCCGGCAGCCTTGCCTGCAAAGCTTCAATGCTGCCCTGCTGGTGCGGCATGCCCGGATCGACCTGATTTGCGACCCAGCCAACGAGTTTCAGTCCGCGTGCAGCAATGGCTTCGGCTGTCAGCAGCGCGTGATTCAGGCAGCCCAGGCGCAGGCCAACCACGAGGATAACATCAAGCTGCAATCCGGCCGCCAGATCGGCGGTGTCGAAATCATCGGATAAAGGCACCCGGAATCCGCCGACGCCCTCCACCACGACCGCTTCGGCCCGCTCGGCCGTCTGGCGGTAGGCATCGAACAACACTGCCTTGTCCACGGTGACGCCCTCCAGCGCTGCCGCCACATGCGGTGCACACGCCTCGCGCAGGATGTAAGGCGAGGTCATCGATACCGGTAACGCAATGCCGGCTTCAGCGGCCAGGGTATCGACATCCTCATTCGCGAGCCGGCCGTCAACTACCGTGGAACCGGCCGCCACCGGCTTCATGCCGACTGCCTTCAGGCCTTTGCGCGCAAGTGCATGGACCAGCGCGGCCGACACCAGCGTCTTGCCGACACCGGTATCGGTGCCAGTCACGAAACAGGAAAAACGGGTTACAGGAAAAGTCATCGTATTAATTCACTATTCACCATCGTGTTCAAGGCTATTGCGTCAACAACCCTATCGGGCGGCGGCCTGCTCGACCTCGGCCAGCGCAGCCACCAGTGCCTGCACCTCCTCGGCCGTATGGGCAGCGGACAGCGTGATGCGCAAGCGTGCAGTATCCATCGGTACCGTCGGCGGCCGGATCGCGCCGACCCAGAAGCCGCGCTCGAGCAACGCAGCACCGGTCGCGATGGTTTCCTGGTTCGTGCCGATCACGACCGGCTGGATGGCGGTGTCCGAAGGCAGCAAGCGCCAGCGACGCAACTGCAAGCGCTGCCGGAACAGGTGGATGTTTGCAGCGAGCTGTGCGCGCAATGCATCGCCGTGCTCGCCTTCGATGAGATCGAGGCTGGTCAGCAGCGCATGCGCGACCGCGGGCGGCGCGGCTGTTGTGTAGATGTAAGGACGTGCGCGCTGCACCAGCCATTCGACCACCGATGCATGCGCCGCGACAAACGCGCCGGCCACACCGGCGGCCTTGCCGAGCGTGCCGATGTAGATGATCTGTGGCGATGACAAGTCCAGCAACTGCAGCACACCACGCCCCTGCGCACCCAGCACACCGAAGCCATGCGCATCATCGACCACCAGCCAGGCCTGATGGCGCTCGCATAGTGCGAGCAAGTCGGCCAGCGGCGCGATGTCGCCATCCATGCTGAACACGCTGTCGGTCACGACCAGCTTCGTGTCGGCGGTACTGTTCAATAACAGCGCCTCCAGCGCAGCCAGATCGCGATGCGGGTAGATGCGGATCGTCGCGCGCGACAGCCGCGCACCATCGATCAGCGATGCATGATTCAGCGCTTCGGAAAAAATCTCGGCGTCCTTGCCGGCCATTGCCGACAGCACCGCGAGATTGGCCATGTAACCGGTCGAAAAATACAGCGCGGCACCATCCGGCACACAAGGCGCCATGAAGGCTGCCAAGCGGCGCTCCAGCCTTGCATGTGCTTCGGAATGCCCGCTGATCAGGTGTGACGCACCGCTACCCGCGCCATAACGCGCCGCACCTTCGCGCAGCGCATCGACGATGCGTTTATCGGCCGCGAGACCCAGGTAATCATTGCTGCAAAACGCCAGCAGCGGCTGGCCGTCGGCGGTCAGGCGCGCCGCATGCGGCGTGGATACCGAACGCCGGCGACGCAACAGGTGCTGCTTGTCCAGCTGCGCCAGTTGCTGCTGCAGCCGCGCAAGCAGCGGGAATTCATCAGGCATGCGTAAAGGCGGGAAACGTCAAAACCGACAGTGTAATGGACGGGCTGGATTTCAGAGCGTGCCGCACCGACGTGGCGGACTTTCGACGTCTGCGTTCGATGTCTGCGTTCGATATTTGTCCGTCGATCAAGTCATCGACAGCCAACGGGGTCGGCCGACCAGGACAAGGCTCAGTTGCTCAGCCACGAAGGCTTGCGCTTTTCCAGAAAGGCTGCAACTCCCTCGCGACCTTCGGGCGACACCCGCACTTCGGCAATGCGACGCACGGTATCGGCGACCAGATGCGGTTCGATCGGCTCGCCGGACACATCGCGCACCAGTCGTTTCGCCTCGCCCACCGCATGCGGGCTGCAACTGACGATCGCGTGCGCGATACGACCCACCGTCGCATCGAGCTGGTCTTCGCCGACCACCTCATGCACCAGCCCGATCTGCAGCGCGCGCGCCGCATTGAAGCGCTCGGCGGTGAGGAAATATCGGCGCGAAGCGCGCTCGCCGATCGCGCGGATCACATACGGTGAAATCGTGGCCGGGATCAGGCCCAGCTTCACTTCGGACAGGCAGAATTCCACGCGCTCGACCGCGACCGCGATATCGCAGGCCGCCACCAGGCCCATGCCACCGGCATAGCAATCACCCTGCACACGCGCAATCGTCGGTTTGCTGCACTCATGGATCGCATGCAGCATGTCGGCCAGGGCAGCGGCATCGGCCAGATTTTCCTGTTCGGAATAGCCGGCCATTTTTTTCATCCAGTTCAGGTCGGCGCCGGCACAGAAGGCCGGGCCACGCGCAGCGAGCACGACGACACGCACTGCCCTGTCCTTGTCCAATGCGCGGAATGAATGCGTGATCTCGGCGATCGAGATCTCGTTGAATGCATTGCGCAGATCGGGCCGATCCAGCCAGACGGTGGCCACATGGCCGTCAGTCGCGATCTCGAGGGTGGTGTAATGCATGCGAGGCTCCGGAGGGAATCGAGATGCGCTGGTCGTCAGGCCTTGGGCTTGAGCAGATCGGCCGGGGTATCAATGCGCAAGCGCTTGCGATCGGGCTCAATCGCCGGCAGCGGATCGACTTCGCGCATCTCGGCCAGGCATTGCACGGCCAAGTGCTGGTATTCCAGCGTGCCCTTGCGCTTCCATGCAATTTCTTCATCTCTGAGGGTGCGGGCAATCTTCGCCGGTGAGCCCAGCACCAGGCTCTTCGGTGGTACCTGAAAACCCGTCTTCACGAAGGCCATTGCCGCGACGATCGAAGACTCACCAATCACCGCGCCATCCATCACCACCGCATTCATGCCGACCAGCGCATTGCGCCCGATGCGCGCGCCGTGGATCACCGCGCCGTGGCCGATATGGCCATCGACCTCGATCACGGTATCGCTGCCGGGGAAACCATGCATCACGCAGGTGTCCTGCAGGTTCGACCCCTCCTCCATCACCAGCCGGCCGAAGTCGCCGCGCAGGCAGGCGTTCGGGCCCACATAGCAGCCGGGACCGATGATCACATCGCCGATCAGCACCGCAGTGGGATGCACATAGGCACTCGGGTGAATCACGGGGATCACGCCCTCGATCGCATACACCTTCGGTCGATTACTCATCACTGCTCCTGGCATCGTGACCACGCGCTCCGGGCATGGGCTGCGCTGTTGCGTTCATCTTGCGTTGCTCCGGCGCTGATATTGCGCTGATATTGCGTTGATCTTGCGCTGATATTGCGTCGCCTCGGGTAGGGCCGCGCTTACTGCCGCGGGCGGATCACGATCTTGCCGGTGACCTTGCGCGAAGCCATGTCATTCAGCGCCTGCGGCACCTCGGCCAGTGCATAGGTCGCCGAAATATGCGGACGAATGCGGCCTTCGCGATGCCACTGAATGAGTTCATTCATCGCCGCCACATGATGCGCCGGCTCGCGACGTGCAAAGTCGCCCCAGAACACACCGACAACCGACGCGCCTTTCAGCAGCGGCAGGTTCAGCGGCAGCTTCGGGATCTCGCCATTCGCAAAACCAATCACCAGATACCGGCCGCGCCAACCGATGGAACGGAATGCCGGCTCGGTATAGCCGCCACCCACCGGGTCGTAGATCACGTCCGGACCCTTGCCACCGGTGGTGCGCTTGATACCTTCGCGCAGGTCTTCGGTGCTGTAGTTGATGCAGTCATCGGCGCCGTGCTGCCGGCAGATCGCGAGCTTTTCTTCGGTCGATGCGGCGGCAATCACTCTGGCGCCGATTGCCTTGCCGATCTCGATTGCAGCCAGCCCCACACCACCCGCTGCGCCCAGCACCAGCAGGGTCTCGCCCGCCTTCAGCTGCGCGCGATCCACCACCGCGTGGTGCGAGGTACCGTAGGTCAGCGTGAGCGCAGCAGCGGTATCGAAGTCCATCTCGTCCGACATTTTCAGCACGGTGTTCGCCGGCACCGAGGCCTGCTGCGCGAACGCGCCATGCGCGACATAGGCAAACACGCGGTCGCCCACCTTCAGGTGTTCGACGCCCTCGCCCACTGCGCGCACCACGCCGGCCAACTCGTTACCCGGCGTGAATGGCAGCTCGGGCTTGAACTGGTACTTGTTCTGGATGATGAGCACATCGGGGAAATTCACGCCGGCGGCCATCACATCGATCATCACCTCACCGGCGGCGGCACTGCGCTCCGGCAGGTCTTCGACCACCAGCGTTTCCGGCAGGCCCCAGGCCTTGCATACGACTGCTTTCATGTGTCTCCCGATATTTGTCTTGTTGGATTGCAGAGTGTGGTGTCCGATGGCAGACACGCGGCTCACTTCATGAACGCTGGCTGCCTGCTGCTGCCCCTATTGAAATTTCGGCGCGCGCTTCTCGATGAACGCGCGTATGCCTTCCTTGCCATCGTCGGTCGAACCGGACGCCAGCATGTTGTCGCGCTCCAGATCGAAATGCTGATGCAGCGAGTTGTGATGCGCTGCATTCACCAGCGCCTTGATACGCGCCTGCGCCTGCGCCGGCCCCTGCGCCAGCTGGCGCGCCAGCTGCATCGCTGCATCATGCAGATGGGCATCCGGATGCACCGCGTCCACCAGCCCGATCGCGAGGCACTCGGCAGCCGGGAACGCGCGATTGGTCAGGAACACTTCCTTCGCCTTCGCCGCACCGGCACGGCGGGTGACGAACCAGGAACCGCCGACATCCGGCGTCAGGCCAATTGCCGAATAACCACCGCGCAGTTTCATCGATTCCGCCGCCAGCACGATATCGCCGCACAGCGCGAAGCCAATTCCACCACCCCCGACCGCGCCATTGATCGCGCACACGATCGGGATCTCAAGCAGGGTCAGCATCTTCATCGCCTCATGCACCGGATCCAGCAATTCCTGCAAGATCACCGGCAGCGGACGCGAGCTGTCGGCAAACACCGTGATATCGCCCCCCACACAGAACTGGCGGCCGGCCGCCGTGATCAGCAGCGCGCGCACCGAGCTGTCGCCGGCGATGCGGCTGACGGCAGCGGCAAAGGCCTGCGCCATCGCCAGATCGAGCGCATTCGCACGCTCGGGGTTGTTGAAGGTGATGACGGCCAGCCCGGCATCAATGTCGAGCTTCAGCGGGGAAGTCATGGGTGGTCTCCGGATCGTTATGATCGTTATGTTCGCCCGCGTGGGCGCGGGTCATCCCGGAGATTCTAGCAAAACAGGCAAGCTGGCCGGCGGGTCGCGGGCTTGAATTCTTGCAAAGTCAGTCTGGGTCAGCCACTGCCGACCGGCTTACCAGCGCAGCTGATCCAGCGTGAGGCCCATAGCAGTCGCAGCCTTTTCCAATGTCGCCTTGCGAGGACGCTTGCCTGCCTCTGCCTGCGCATACGCTGACTGGCTGATACCCATCCGATGCGCAACTTCTGCCTGCGTTAGTCGGAGGTGTTCGCGCCATGCGGCCATCGGCGACACGCCACCGTCGAATACACGGTTGACGACCGCGTTGGGCACCATGCCGGATGCGACATCTGCCCGCATGCGTTGAAACACAGCGTAGGGTACGACGACGAACAACGGCTTACCGTCATCGTCCATGATGGTCTGAAATTTAGTAGGTGCGTTCATCTCGCTTCTTCACTTCCTCGATAAGTATGATGGTGGGCGAACTATCAATCACGTCAAACAAAACGCGGTATCGTCCGACCCGCAACCGATAGCCGCAGTCGTGTCCAACCAGCGCCTTCACATGACGCGCACGTGCCAGATCAACCAATTCCTTGTCAACGCCAGCGCGGATCATTGCGCCTTCCGACACCGGGATCTTGCGCAATTGACGGAGTGCTCTTGCCGACCACAATATGGAATTCATCGAATAAATATTAGCTAAATATTAGTCTATATGACGCTCCTGCGCAATCGAAATCGAGCCGCTGGTGCCCAGCCTTGATCGAGCGCGACCACAAGGTCGACGCACATCGAAGGGAATGCACGAATTGTTAGTAAGGGAATGGAATGCCCGAATGATCGGGCGATAGACAAACGCTGGGATGGCAATCGGTCAGAGAAGCCAAATCACCAATACGCCGGTTTGGAGGGTCAGGGAGGACAACAGGGAAAGGCATCGCCCTTCCCTGTCCGATGCAAGGATGTATCAGAAACGGTAGCGCACACCCAGCATGAAGCTGCGCGGTGCGCCCGGGGCGACGAAGCGGCTCACGTTACCTGGGTTGGTGTTGGTGCCGAGCCCGGCGCCGTACTGGTCAAACGACGACGCGGCGATCATGCCGTAGGTCTCGTAACGACGGTCGAACACGTTGTTGATGCGCGCGAAGTAATCCAGGCCCTTGCTTGCTTCATAGTTCGCATGCAGGTTCAACAGGAAATAGCCTTTCACGCTGGCGTCGCCGCTACCTTCTTCACCGATATTGCCGACCTCATTGCCCTGGGTACCGATGCTGGATGTCGCCAACACCGAGCCGCCCAGCGTCAGCTTCGGGTCATAGCGCCAGTCGGCGCCGACACGCAGCGTGTGCTGGGGCAAGCCGGCGATGCGCGTACCCTTCTTCACGTCGATCTCGAAATCATCGCCACCGAACAGTTCGCCCTCGGTCTGGTAGGTCGCATCGAGATAGCTGTAGCTGGCCTGCACGGACACCGGGCCATAGCTGGTGCGCGCGCTCAGGTCCAGGCCCTGACGGCGGGTGCGACCGAAGTTCGTGAAATAGCCGCGCACCGGGCTCGCGCCAATTGCCTGAAACAGGATGTCATTCGTATTCTCGGAGCGATAGACGGTGGCGGTAATTTCGGCATCGTCAAAGCGCCAGCGGCTGCCCAACTCGACGGTGCGCGCGATCACCTGCTTCAGATACGGGTCGGCCTGCAAGCCGGTCGGCAAAGCGCAGGGTGTCAATGGATCCGCGCATCCGAGTTCGATGATGGTCGGCACGCGATTGCTCTGACCGACGCTGCCGAACAGGGTCACCGCAGGCGCCAGCTTGTGGCTGATGCCCAGCGATGGGTTCAGGCTGTTGTATGTGAAAGCCTCCCGCGCGCGATCGCTGCCGACACCATCGGTGTAATTGGTAATGATGTTGCTGACGTATGCGTGGTTGAATCGGGCAGCACCGGTGATGAAGGTGCGCTCGGTGAACGTGAACGTATCCGACGCATACAGGCCCATCGCCGCTGACTTGCCGCGCACACCAGCCGTGCCCTCGGCCTCGTCACAATCCGACACCGCGCGATCAGTGCCGACTGCACAATCTTCGGCACGCTGCGAACCGTAACGCATGTGCGCGAAGTCGCTGCTGACACCCGCAGTGAACTGGTGGCGATCCATGATGCGGGTCAGGTTCAGGCTGCCGCCGGCACTGACCTGTCGGCTGTTGTTCAGGTTGATTGCGCCTTCGTTTTTATACTGGCCAGTCCCCACCGGAGGGGTACCTGTCGTAATTTCTTCACGCTCGACATCACCACTGTAGGCATTACGAACCGCATGCCGCACATATGCCATTGCCGCCAGTTCGGTGTCGGCATCGAGTATGCGCTGCAAGCTAAAGGTCAGCTGGTTCAGCTCGTTCTTCGTCTGATCGGGGAAGGTGTATACCCAGCGACGGCTATTTTCATACATGCCTGGTCCGACATTGGCTGCATCGCCATCTTCGCCATAATTCCTGCTCGGTAGGAGCCCATTGCCGATCAAGGTACTGCGCCCCACCAGCAGCGACAAATCCCAGTTACTGTCGCCCTGCTGACGCCCCACCTTCGCAAACACATTGCCCAGCTGGCCCGATGAATGTTCACGCCAGCCATCCTCGCGGAAACCGGTGGCGGCGATGAAGCTGTGATAGCCATCCTCGCTCTTGCTGCCATACGCGACATCGGCGCGCACACGGCCGAAGCTGCCGGCCTGCAGTTTCACTTCGGTACCCGGTGCGGTCAGGCCGGACTTGGTGGTGAACGCGAGCGCACCACCCAGTGTGTTGAGGCCATAGATCGGGTTCGAGCCCGGTACCAGCGTCACGTTGTTGATTGCCGCCTCGGGGATCATGTCCCAGTTCACCACGTCACCGAAGGGCTCGTTCACGCGCACGCCGTCCAGATACACCGACAAGCCCTGCGACGAACCGAGGATGCCGGACAGTCGGAAACCACGGTAGGTAATGTCGGCCTGGAACGGGCTGCCCTGAATATCGTTGATGTTCACGCCCGACAGATTGCGCGACATGAACTCGGTCAGGTTCATGGTCTGGCTGTTGTACAGCTGCTCGGCATTCACCGATTGCACGTCATACGGCAATTTGTCTTCTTCGATGCCAAGGCCGGGCAATGGCGAGGTGCCCACCACTTCAACTTCTTTCAGTTGCTTGTCAGCCTTTTGCGCTTCATCGGCAAAGGCGGCATGGGAAGTGAACAGCGCAGCGATGGCCACGGCGATGACGGTGTGCTTCTGGGGGGCGTTCATGATTGTCTCTGTCGTTATTATGTCCGCGGCGGGCGGGTCTGCGGGCCAGACAAGGCGGGCTCCGAGGTCGGGATGATAAGAGGAATGCCCGTATCGGCCTATGGGAAAAATTCCCAATCCACGTCCCGAAGGCGCGAAAACGACAGTCACGGCGTGCGATCTCAAGCCTGATTTGCGCAGCACAAAGGCAGCCTTCTGTACAGCTACTGCGCCTTGCCTGACCTGTATCCGAAATTTGCCGGCTCCTCTCTTCACCTGCACGGACCATGCGTCGCAAACCGCTTGTGAATTTCTCCCATTGCCTGATCGCGCGCCGGCTGGCGACAATGCGCACTGCTTCGGCCTGAGGCAGCGCTGTGCGCTCCGACGGCAATCTCTCCCCGTGGAATCCCGGTTCGCCGGATCATCGGCGGTCGGCGTTTACAATTCCGATCGCCGCTTTTTTTCTCGTTGCCATGCCAGACACCAGGATCACCGTCATGCTGGTGGACGACCATGCAGTCGTCCGTGCCGGCTACAAACGCTACATCGAGCTCGATCCGACATTGCAGGTCGTGGCCGAAGCGTCGACCGGCGAGGAAGCCTACTTCGCTCTGGAGGCAACGCCCGTCGATGTGGTGGTGATGGACTTGTCGATGCCGGGCCAGGGGGGCTTCGAGTCGCTGCGGCGCATGCTGAATCGTTTTCCGCAGCAGAGAGTGCTGATTTTTTCCATGCATGAAAATGCATCGATTGCGCGCCAGGCGCTGCAGCTGGGCGCTGCCGGCTACCTGACCAAGAGCATGCCGCCGGACCAGATCGTGGCTGCGATCCGCAATGTGATGCAGGGCGAAACGCCGCTTGAGCCCGGCATCGCCGTCAGCCTGGCCGAGCTGGACGCCCAAGGCGCGCCACACCAGCAATTGCAGCCACGTGAGTTCGAGGTGTTCATCCGCCTCGCAAGGGGTGAATCAGTAGATACGATCAGCAACAGCCTCCACCTGTCACCCAAGACGGCCGCCAATTATCAGGCGTCGATACGCAAGAAGCTGAACGTGAACTCGGGTGTGGAGTTGCACCAGTACGCGAAAGACCACGGCTTGCTGTAACCGGGCTCAAACTGCTGCATCAACCGACGCTCAAGCTGATGCCTCCAGTGGGAAGCGCGCCTGCAGCAGCAATCCTCCCGCCGCTGCCGGCAACAGCTGCAGCGTTCCCTGATTGGCCAACACCCGCTCGCGTATGCCGGACAGGCCCAGCCCTTCACGCACCCCGACGCCATGCGCTTCGCCCGTCGGGTCACCATCGCGCAGAACAGCCGCGTGCAGCCCGGTGCCATTGTCTTCCACCTGCAGCAACAGCAAAGCACGCGTGTCATCGACGGTCAGCCGTATGTCCATCTGGCTCGCATGCGCATGCCGCATCACATTGGTCAGCGCTTCTTGCGCAATACGATAGACAGCCACAGCCAGCCGCGGCGGTATCTCCGCATCGCCAAGCGCCACCGTCAACCGACAGTCGAGCGCGGTATCGCCACGCTCCTGCCGTTGCCGGACCAGATCACGCAAGGCTTGTTCGAGCGCGATCTGGTGCTCCTCATCACCCTGCAAGCCATACGGCCGCAGTTGCGCCAGCAAGCTGCGCAATTGCGACAGGATGCTGCCACTGTTTTCGTACATCGCCTGCGCACAGGCTCGCAACGCCGGCTGGCCGGCGGATTGCTTCAGCATGAAAGACGCATCGACCTGTATCGCGGTCAGCAGCTGGCCGAACTCGTCATGCAGCTCATGAGCAAGTCGACGGCGTTCTTCTTCCTGCACGTCCTGCAGGCGATGCAGCAGTTCGCGCTGCTTCGCGATCTGCTCGTCGAGCGCGCCGGACAGATGGTTCAGTGCCTGCGCGATCTGGTTCAGCTCGCGCGTGCCGCTGGCCGGGATGCGCGCTGCATAGTCGCCGGCCTCGATCTTCGCAATGCCCTGAAGGATGCCGGAAAGCGGCGCCAGCGCATGACGGACACTGATCCACAGCGCAATGATCAGCGCCAGCGCAATCGCGCTATACAGCCCGAACTGCAGCAAGGCAGTGGACACAGCCTCGCTGCTTTCCGCCTGTGGCGCGGGCTCGAGCACGACCGACAATCGCTGCCCGTCCGGCCGGCTGATGGCGAGCGCATAGGTGGGCGCTGGCTGATCCGACAGCATCCAGCGCTGCAGCCAGCCCGGTTCACGCACGTCGCCCGCTTGCGGCGGGTGCGTCAGTCGCCGGCCTTCCGCGTCGAGCAGCGCCACATGAACATGACGCAAGGCATCGCCGTCGTTCATAGCATCGATCGAATGCACCTGCTGCGCGACCGGCGCATTTTCCTGCAACGCCGCAAGGATGGTGACCAGCTCACCGATGCGCTGGTGGCTGTCGACTTCATCGGCGATATTGTGCTTGGCCACGACCAGCGTCAGCGCCATCGCCAGTACCAACATCACCGCGCCGACCAGCAGCAGCCGCAGCAGCAATCGGGTGACGAGTTGCATCATGAATCTCCTCTGGTGTGCGCGTCGCAGTCGGTAAGTCAGCGACCGTTGCACGCGAACCGGCATCGGCAAGACAGCGATCTAGTAGCAACTTGCCGGACGTTAATTCAAGCGGGGATTATAGGGCGCGCATGCCTGCGATCGTCGCAATCTGCTCGCCACAACCATGAACGCAGACCTAGAATGAACGGCAAGGAGCCGCCCATGCCTGAACATCATTCTGCGATGCCCTATCTGCGCGAGACGCTGATCTTTCTTGCGCTGGCCGGCGTGCTGATGCCGGTGCTGCAGCGTTACCGCGTCAACCCCATCCTCGGTTTCCTCGCGGTCGGCGTGCTGCTCGGCCCGTACGGCCTGCTGCTGTGGGCGGGGCACCTGCCCTGGCTGGAGAACTTCACCTTCCTGCGGGTCGAGGGCGTGGTTGCGCTCGGCGAGCTGGGCGTGCTGTTCCTGATGTTCACCATCGGTCTCGAATTATCGGCCGAGCGGCTGTGGGCGTTGCGTCGCTGGGTATTTGGCGGCGGCACTGCGCAGGTGCTGCTGTCGGCAGTGATCATCGGCCTGATCGCAGCGGCCTTCGGCAACTCGACCGAAACCGCGATTGTGCTCGGCCTCGCGCTCGCGCTGTCCTCCACCGCCGTCGTGATGCAGCTGATGACGGAACATCGCCTGCTCGACCGGCCGTTAGGCCAGGCGAACTTCTCGATCCTGATGCTGCAGGACCTGGCCGTGGTGCCCATCCTGCTGCTGGCCGGGCTGCTGGCGCGCGGCAATGTGGACCGGTTGCTGCCGCTGATGGTCGAAGTGTTGCTCAAGTCGGTGGCGGCGGTGCTGCTGATCTACCTGCTAGGCCGGCGCGTGATCCGGCCCTTGTTCAAGGCCGTATCTCAGCAGCACCAGCCGACTACCTTCGTCGCGCTGATCCTGCTGTCGACGCTGGGTATCGCCGGCCTGACGCAATATGCGGGCCTGTCGATGGCGCTCGGCGCCTTCCTCGCCGGCCTGCTGCTGGCCGAGACTGAGTTCCGGCATGAGGTCGAAGTCACGATCGAGCCGTTCAAGGGGCTGTTGCTGGGCCTGTTCTTCATGTCGGTCGGCATGCAGACCGACCTGCGCATCCTGCTGGTCGAGCCGCTGATGGTGCCGCTGTCCGTGCTTGGCCTGTTCCTGCTGAAAGCCGTGGTGCAAGGGCTGGTGCTGCGCGCCGGGCGCTTGTCCTGGGGCAGCGCGATCGAGGGCGGGCTGATGATGGGCCAGGGTGGCGAATTCGCCTTCATCGTCATCGGCTATGCGATGGCATCGAAGCTGTTCAGCCCCGAGCTGTCGCAGTTCGTGCTGGTGGTGGTCGGCTTGTCCATGTTCGCTACGCCGATGGTATGGCGCGTGGCCCACCAACTCGGGCGCTGGTTCGACCAGCGCCTGCAACTGGCCGAAGCGCCGCTGTCCGAGGCCTCGCCGGAACAAATGAGTGGCCATGTGATCATCGTCGGCTTCGGGCGCATGGGCCAGCTGCTGGCCAAGGTGCTGTCGGGCCAGGGCGTGCGCTATGTGGCGATCGACATCGACATGCACCGCTCGACCAATCGGCACCCGCTGGGCGAGCCGGTCTACTACGGCGACGTCAGCCGGCCCGAACTGCTGCACCGCGTGCATGCCAGCCAGGCGGCCGCGATCGTGCTGACCATGGATCATCCGGACGCGGCGCTGCATGCAGCAAGCGCGATCCGTCGCGAATTCAGCGACATTCCACTGCTGGCACGCGCGCATGATGAACAGCATGCGCATGCACTGCGCGGGGCCGGCGCCAACCTTGTCATGCCGGAGGCGCTGGAGGCGGGCCTGCAGCTCTCCTCGTTCGTGCTGCATTCGCTCGGCATCGATGGTGACCGAGCAGCGGCCGCGATCCGCAGCGAGCGCAATGCGCGGCTGTCGGTGGTCAGAGAAGGCAGCGCCGGCTAAGCTGCGGTGTTGTCAGTGACGCGCGGCAAAGCGTGACAGCGTCACGCCATACTGCCTTAGCGCATCGATGAAGGCGTCGCTGGCCAGATAGGTAAACTCCACCGACCGCGCGGCGGCGATCGGGTCGGCCGCATCATCGCAGCCGGCCGGCAGGCCGGGATGGCACATGATCAGCGTGCCGTCCGGTGATTCGCGCAGCCAGCCGCGCATGCGTCCGGCGAAGTCATCGTCAGGGCGCAGCGCGTACACGCCGGCGAATGCAGGCGAGGTGCGCAGTCCGCGCGCCTCGGCCAGCTTGCCGAAACCGCGCGTGGCCAGGCGCAGCACGGCCGACTTCAGCCCGGGCGCACCGACCAACCGTTCCGGCACGCGCAGCCACGGACGATCGTCAATCGCCGACGATGCCACCGGCCAGCAGCGCTCGATCACGTCGAGCAGCGCGTCGCGCACCACCGGGAAAGCATGCACATGCTGGTGACCGTCGACGTAATCAGGCAGGCGCCCGAGCTGCGCGACGAAGGCATCGACCTGGTGCAGGAAACTGTCGCGCACGCGCAGCCGCGACACCTGCCGCAACTGGCTCGCGAGCAGCCAGGCCGACAAGGGACGCGCATCCTCGGCATGCGCGAACGCATGGGTCAGGTTCAGGTGCAGGCCGGCCTCAGCTGGCGCGCCCTCACCGGTCACCAGTTCCTTCAGCGCCGGCGCGCTGGCGGACCAATCCGGCCCTTGCGACAGCACGGACGTAGCTTGCAGGCGGCCGGCGGCAATCAGTTGCAGGATGCCGCCGCTGATCGCAGCCGACTGGCCGAAGTCGTCCGCGCACAGGGTCAGGCGACGTGGCGTCGCTTCGGCACGGGCGACGTGGTCGGCGCAAGCGACAGAGCCGGCGATCGCCACGCCGCTTGCGCTGCTTTCGCGAGCGTCGACCTCGCCGCTCACGGCTCCCCCTTCGACGGCGACGAAACAGCAGGGTCGGCGGTGGCCGGCGTCGTCGTGCCCTCGCCCTCGGGCGCGAAGGCCCAGGTGCGCGAACTGACGAAGGTCAGCATCGCCACCAGCACCAGCACAATGAACAGCGCCACGCGATAGTCCAGCGTCGTGAAGCGCAGCAGCGCTGCATACATCAGTTCATTCACGGCAAAGCTGGCACATGCCACCGCAAAAAAACGCCAGCGCGATTGCGTGGCCGGTGCATCGTTGTCACGAAAGGTGAAGCGGCGATGCCCGGCATGGCTGATCTGAAACGCGATCAGGAAGGCAATCACATTCGCGACCAGCGGCGATAAGCCCAGCGGCACCAGCACCAGCGCGACGCTGGCCAGGTGGACCGCCATGGCCGTGACGCCAACTATGCCGAACCAGAACAGCTCGCGCTTCATGCCGCGTCGCGGCCGGATCCGCTGTGGCCGGACGGGTCGGACTGGGTCTGTGGATCACGCGTGCTGTCGGCACGCGTGATGCGGCTGACGAAATACGCGGGGCGTTGCTTCACTTCGGTGAAGATGCGGCCGATGTATTCGCCCAGGATGCCGATCGACAGCAGCTGCACGCCGCCGAGGAAAGTAATCGCGACCACCAGCGTCGGCCAGCCGCCGAGGTCGGTACCGAACAACAGCGTATCGATGACGGTGAAGATCGCATACGCAATCGACGCCAGCGACACGATGCCGCCGATCACGGTCCACAAGCGCAGCGGCACATTCGAGAACGCGGTGAGGCCGGTCGCGGCCAGCCGGAACAGGCTGCCGAAATTGAAGCTGCTGGTGCCATGGCGGCGCGCATCGGTACGCACCGTCATTGGCAAGCGCGTGAAACCAACCCAGTTGTACAGGCCTTTCATGAAGCGGTTGCGCTCGGGCATGCGCTTCAACGCATCGAGCACGCAGCGGTCGAGCACGCGGAAGTCCTGCGTGTTCTCCGGAATCTTGTTGCGCTCCCCAAAATTCAGCAACGCATAGAACAAGTGCGTGAACGCGCGCTTGGCCACGCCCTCGTCTTCGCGGTCCGAACGCACTGCGAACACCATGTCATAGCCGCGCTGCCATTGCGCAAGAAAGGCCGGGATCAGCTCCGGCGGATGCTGGAAGTCGCAGTCGATCAGCACCGCGACATCGCCGCGCGCCTCATCGATGCCGGCCGACAGCGCGATCTCCTTGCCGAAGTTGCGTGACAACTGCACCAGGGTCACCGGCAGCCGGTGCAGCACGCTCATCACGCGCTCGACGGTCGCATCCCGGCTGCCATCATCGATCACCAGCAGTTCATGCCGCAGGCCGAGGCCGGTGAACAGCGTATGCAGGGTGTCGAGCATGGGCACGACATTGCCCTCTTCGTTATAGGCCGGCAGCAGCACGCTGATCAGCGGGTCGGCAGGACGCTCGGCAGCACGCGCCTGCAAGGTAAACGCAGGCTCGGTATCGGTGACGGGTACGGCAGGAGGCAACGGCAAGTCAGTCTTCATGAATGGGGGCTGGAAGCCGGCTGAGGGCGGACGCGCCCGCTGCAGACGCAGGGGTGGCGCAAATCAACGCGGACTGTATAAGGATGGGCAGGCAGGGTCAAGCAAGTACGACCGCGTGAAACACTGGCGACGAATCGGCACAAGTGTTATACATATATGCATTCAATATCCATTTTGTTTTCGGCATGCATGCCTCAATACAGCCGAAATACGCATGATTACGTCGTCATCGACATCATATTTCTTATAGTCAACAAAATGTAATCGTGATGACAATAGGTAATTGATGCATATTTCGTCGCGTTGCGCTATTATATTTTCTTCCAAGAAATCCGCTATTCGAAAGGCTTGTGTGAGCAAACGCAGTCGTCCCGCCGACATTTATCTGCGCTTCCTGCAGTTGGCCGAAGCGCTCCGAGGCATGCCATCCCTCCCCCCGCTCGAACCACTGGAAGAGCGGATTCTTGAATTGATCGCGAACGCACGCCAGAACCAGGAGCGCCTGTCGGTGAAAGACCTGATGGGCAAGCGTGAACTGGGCTCGCCGGCGATGCTGCATGGCCGCCTGAAGTCGATGCGTGAAAAAGGCTGGATCCTGCTGGCCGATACCGAAGATGCGCGTCGCAAGCAGCTGGAGCTGACCCAGGCTGCGCTGCTGCACTTCGACAAGCTGTCGAAATGCCTGGTGCAGGCAGTGAAGAAATCTGCCTGAGTCCGTCTCTGCCTCAGACAGTGAGGCGATCAGCCGTAAAACAAGCACACACGACGCGGCCCGCGGCCTGACCAGGCCGGTGCCGTGCTTCTAGAACAGCTCGATCTCTCCGGCCACCGGCGTTGCCTGCAGCGTGCGCGAGTATTGCTGCTCGACCTGCACCAGCTTGCTGTCGGCGCTGTCCAGTTTCTTCACCAGCACCTTGCCGGTACGCGGAAAGTACGCGACCTTGCGCGGATGGACATCATTCAGGTCGGCCGCTGCGACCGGTATTTTTTCCGCGCGCAGGTAATCGCGCACGAACGCCGCATTGCGCTCGCCCACATTCAGCGCATGCATGCCGGACAGCACCCGTCCTCCGCCGAACACCTTCGCTTCCAGCTGCGCACGCTGCGCGCCCGCCTTCAGCAATTGGTTGATCAGGATTTCCATCGCCTGTGTGCCGTAGCGCATCGACGCTGACGCCGGGCCATCGGCATCGCTGCCGCCGCTGCCACTGTTGGGCAGCATGAAATGATTCATGCCGCCGATACCGGTCAGCCGGTCGCGCACACAGGCCGACACACAGGAACCGAGCACGGTCAGGATCGCCATGTCCGCGGTCGTGAAGTAATACTCACCCGGCAGCACCCGCGCCGCCATGCATTTGAAGTGCCGGTCGAAATACACATGCTTCGCAAAATGTTCATCGCCCGCATTCATCGGCGGCCCAGCAATTCATAGACCGTCTTGCCACGCAGCTTCAGCGCATCGGATACATACAGGAAGTTTTCCGAATGCCCGGCGAACAGCAAGGCATCCGGCTTCATCAGCGTGACAAAGCGCGACAGGATCTGGCGCTGGGTCGGCTTGTCGAAATAGATCATCACGTTGCGACAGAAAATGATGTCGAACGGCGGCTTCAGCGACCAGTCCTGCCCCAGCAGGTTCAACTGCCGGAAGTCGATCAGCTTGCGTAATTCCGGCCGCACGCGCACCAGCCCGCCCTGGCTGCCCTTGCCCTTCAAAAAATACTTGCGCAATTGCTCGGCCGGCAGCGAACGCACGCGCTCGGCCGGATAAATGCCTTGCGCGGCCGTCTGCAGTACATCGGTATCGATGTCGGTGGCGACGATGTTGACCGGCGGCGTCAGCGAACCATACGCATCGCACAGCGTCATCGCGATCGAGTACGGCTCTTCGCCGGTGGACGCGGCTGAACACCATACCGACAGGCTGGCACGCTCATGCGCATGCTGCGCCAGGACCGGGAAATGATGCGGCTCGCGGAAAAACGAGGTCAGGTTGGTCGTCAGCGCATTGGTGAATGCCTGCCACTCCCCGCCCAGCGCATTGCGCTCGAGCTGGTCGAGGTAATCGGTAAACGAGCCGAGACCGGTGGCGCGCAAGCGGCGCGCGAGCCGGCTGTACACCATTTCCTGCTTGCCATCGGCCAGCGCGATGCCTGCGCAGTCGCGAATCATCGCGCGCACACGGTCGAAATCCTGCCGCGTGAAATGGAATTCCTTCACCCGGTCCGAGGCGCTGGCAGAGGACCCGGCTGAGGACCCGGCTGAGGACCCGGCCGGGGACCGTGCTGAGAAGCTGGCCGGGGGGCTGGCCGCAGGATGGGCCAAAGGACTGGCAGTGGTGTCGCGCATGGTCGGGGCAAATGGCCGGGTACAGCGTCGCATCAAACCATGGCCGATACCGCTTTCAGACCTCGAACAGAGGGCGGGAACCCCTGCTATTCCGGGCGGTCAGAGTGATCTTTCTATGGAGAATGGCATGCGGATGAAAGGATCACCCGGCAGCCAGCGTGCATCGCATCAATTTGCTTGACTGACGGAAATTAGTTGCCTCACCGATATGCCTTGTCGCGCTTAGTTGCGAATTGTCAATAAGCGTGCATGCGTCTCGCGGTGAAGTGGCGATGTGAAAACTTTGAGCGTCATCAAGGCCCGTGTGCCGTGAGCGCAAGCACCCATGGAAGATCACCCCCGTATGCTGGAAGAAACCTGGCTGACCCACCTGATCCAGGAATCAGGAAACGAGATATTCATCATCGATGCCCGTTCGCTGGCCATACTGGAAGCCAGTGAAGCCTTGCGCCGCAACCTGCAGTATTCCGCGGCCGAGTTGGCGACGATGAGCGCATCGCAGATCATGCGCGACCTCAGCGACGAGCAGCTGCATCAGTTCGTCGGTCGCCTGCGCGCCGGCGGCGAGCCCGAGATCACTGCCCGCACCACCCAGCTGCGGCGCGACGGCAGCCTGTATGACGTGACGCTGCGCCTGTCCTATGCGCAGCTGCAGGATGTGAGCGCGCTGATCGCGGTCAGCGTCGCGCCACGTACCGAGCGCACGCCGGTCAGCCGCGAAGAACGTTTTGCGCAGATCGAAGCCCATGTGCCGGGACTGCTGTTTCAGATGCGGCGCGGCCCGAGCGGCCTGCTGCAATTCAGCTTCCTGTCGCAAGCCTGCCATGACTTGCTGGGCCAGCCACCCGAAGCGCTGTATGCGAACCCGGCGCGCTTCCTCGCACTGATCGCCGACGAAGACCGCGCCAGCTGGGCCGCCGCGCTGCGCGAATCGGCCTCCACGCTGGCCGTGCTGAACTGGGAAGGCCGAATCTGGATCGAGGCCTGGCAAGACACCAAATGGATCAACCTGCGCGCGACCCCGCGCGACGAAGGTGAAGACGGCATCCAGTGGACCGGCCTCATGACCAACATCACCCAGGGAAGAAAGCTGCAGGACGAAATCCGTGAATCACGCCGCCAGCTGGCCGAACTGTCGGCCCATGTCGAACAAGTCAAGGAGCAAGAACGTGAACGCATCGAACGCGACCTGCATGACGATTTGGGCGGCAATTTGTCCGCACTCAAGATGATGCTCGATCATGTGTGGAAGCAGGTACCGTCCACGCCGTATCTGGTGGAACGCCATGCCTACCTGAACCAGCTGCTGGATCGGTCGATCGAATCCATCCATCGCATCTCGGCCGACCTGCGTCCCGGCATCCTCGACGCCGGCCTGGTCGCCGCGCTCGAATGGCTGGCGCAGGAGCAGCAGTCACAGACCGGCCTGCCCTACCGCTTCAGCTGCAACCATGCCGACATCGATCTCGATCCGAAGGTGGCGACCTCGCTGTTCCGCGTCGCACAGGAAGCCTGCAACAACATCCGCAAGCATGCGCAGGCCAGCTGCATCGACATGCGGCTGCATGACGATGGCCAGGAACTGCTGATGGAAATCATCGACAACGGCATCGGCATGGAAGGCACGCGTCGTGACAGCCCGCGCTCGTTCGGCCTGCGCGGCATGGCAGAGCGCATGGCCATGCTGGGCGGTGAGTTTTCCATCGTGTCTCAGCCCGGCAAGGGAACGCTGGTCAGCGCGCGGCTGCCGGTGGAGATCGGTCGTCCGCTCGGCCACCTGGCCAGCTATCACGCCAGTCCTGCGACCAGCCACGGGGCCGACGCCGCACGATGATGCTGCATGCCGCCGCCACCGGTGCGCGCAGCGCGCCGGGCTCGTTTCGCATCCGCGTGCTGATCGCGGATGACCATGCGATCGTGCGCGAGGGCCTGAAACAGATCATCGGCGACAGTGGCCTGATCACGGTGGCCGGCGAAGCCGAGAATGCGCAGCAAGCGATACAGAAGGTGCGCGAAGGTGGCTTCGACATCCTGCTGCTCGACATCTCCATGCCCGATCGCAATGGCATCGACGTGCTCAAGCAAGTGAAAAAGGAATTGCCGGGGCTGCCGGTGCTGATGCTGACCATGCACCGCGAAGACCAGTATGCGATCCGCGCAATGAAGGCCGGCGC
>JACCDV010476480.1_pt1 | contig 58131 bp, 50 predicted proteins | sample 7446131 | NCBI WGS metagenome assembly JACCDV01 (sample SAMN15323448, study PRJNA562643) | freshwater metagenome | isolation source: river surface water | place: USA:Blue River Watershed | collected 2017-08-17
CGCCTCGCAGCGCTAGTACCTGAAACTAGTGCGTCTACCAATTCCGCCACCTGGGCATCTCAGGAAGCTAAGGATTGTATATCAAAAAAATGACTCCAACCAGCGGGATGCTGGAAGAAATCGAAGGACAGGTGCAGGGGCACCGCGACGGCCACGGCTTCCTGGTGCGCGATGACGGCGAACCTGACATCTATCTGCCGGCCAATGAAATGCGTGCCGTGCTGCACAAGGACCATGTCAAGGTCCGCGTGGTGCGCCTGGACCGCAAGGGGCGCCCCGAGGGGCGCGTGGTGGAGATCCTGGAGCGGCCTGAGCAGCCCATCATTGGCCGCCTGCTGCAGGAAAGCGGGATCTGGCTGGTGGCGCCCGAAGACAAGCGCTATGGCCAGGACGTGCTGATCCCCAAGGGCGCGACCGGCGCGGCCAAGCCGGGGCAGGTGGTGGTGGTGGAACTGACCGAACCGCCCGCCCTGTATGGCCAGCCTGTGGGTCGCGTGCGCGAGGTGCTCGGGGAGATCGATGACCCCGGCATGGAGATCGAGATTGCAGTGCGCAAGTACAGCGTGCCGCACGCGTTTTCCGACGCCTGTCTGGAAATGGCCAAGGCCTTGCCCGACAAGGTCAGTGCGCAGGACCGCAAGGGCCGTGTGGATTTGCGTGATGTGCCCCTGGTCACCATCGACGGCGAAGATGCCCGCGATTTCGACGATGCGGTGTATTGCCTGCCTGCCAAGGTCGGGCGCGGCAAGGGCTGGCGGCTGCTGGTGGCGATCGCTGATGTCAGCCACTATGTACAGACCGGCAGCGCCATCGACACCGATGCTTACGACCGGGCCACCAGCGTTTACTTCCCGCGCCGAGTGATACCGATGCTGCCGGAAAAGCTTTCCAATGGATTGTGTTCGCTCAACCCCGATGTTGACCGGCTGTGCATGGTCTGCGACATGCTGGTCAATGCCAAGGGCGAGGTCCATGCCTACCAGTTCTACCCGGCGGTGATGCACAGCCATGCGCGATTCACCTACACCGAGGTGGCGGCAATCCTGGCCAATACCCGGGGGCCGGAGGCCTTGCGCCGCAAGGACCGTGTGCAGGACCTGATCCATCTGCACGATGTCTACCGCGCCTTGCTGGCCGCGCGCCAGGTGCGCGGCGCGGTCGACTTTGAAACCACTGAAACCCAGATTGTCTGTGACGACAGCGGTCGCATCGAGAAGATCGTGCCGCGCGTGCGCAACGAAGCCCACCGCCTGATCGAAGAGGCGATGCTGGCGGCCAACGTCTGCAGCGCCGATTTCATCCAGCAAGGCCAGCACCCCGGCCTGTTCCGGGTGCACGAAGGCCCGACCCCCGAGAAGAAGGACATCCTGCGCAATTACCTCAAGGCGCTGGGCCTTGGTCTTGGGCTGAGCGAGGACCCGCACACCTCCGAGTTCCAGAAAATCGCACAGGCGACCAAGGACCGACCGGACGCGCAACAGATCCACACCATGTTGCTGCGCTCGATGCAGCAGGCCATTTACACGCCCATCAACAGCGGCCACTTCGGTTTGGCCTACGAGGCCTACACCCACTTCACCAGCCCGATCCGGCGTTACCCGGACTTGCTGGTGCACCGGGTGATCAAGTCGATTCTGGAAGGGCGCAAGTACAGCCTGCCTACACTGCCCACGCCCGGCGAGGCGCACGCCAAACTCAGCAAGCGGCTGCAGAAAAACAAGTCCGTGCAAGGCGGTCGATCCGAGCGCCTGCCCAGGGTGCAGATGTCGCCTGCCGAGCAGCAGGCCTGGGAGGCGGCGGGCCTGCACTGCAGCGCCAACGAGCGCCGAGCTGACGAGGCCAGCCGCGATGTGGAAGCCTGGCTCAAGTGCAAATACATGCGCGAGCACCTGGGCGAGGAGTATGCCGGCCTGGTGACGGCGGTCACCGGTTTCGGGCTCTTCGTGACTCTCGACAGCCTGTATGTGGAGGGGCTGGTCCACATCACCGAGCTCGGTGGCGAATATTTCCGCTTCGATGAGGCGCGCCAGGAACTGCGCGGCGAGCGCACCGGCATCCGCTACGCCATCGGCACGCGGGTCCAGATCCAGGTCAGCCGTGTCGACCTGGACGGCCGCAAGATCGATTTCCGGCTGGTCCGCCCCGGCGACGAGCTCGTCCTGCGGGCCATGCGCGACAAGACCGGGCAGGATGGGCCCGTTCGTTCGCAGGGGCGCAAGGGCAAGACCGGGGGGGCTGCCGCCCGCAGTACCTTGCCGGGAGAGGCCGCCCGGTCACCGATCCAGGCCCTCAAGGCCTCGGTCAAGCAGGCCGCCGCCAAGAAAAAGGACAAGGGCAAGCCTGGCCGCAAGTCCAGGCGGTGACATGGCGACGGGCACATCCCGCAGATGATCCGGGCTTGGCACAGAACACAAGGAGACAGATTCCATGACAGACACTTCGCGCATTGCCCTGGTGACGGGTGCGGGTTCGGGGGTGGGCAAGGCCGCTGCCCTGGCTTTGCTGGCCGCCGGCTGGCGTGTCGCCCTGGCGGGTCGCCGCGCCGAACCCTTGCGGGAAGTGGCTGCACAAAGCGGTGTGCCTGACGATCGCGTCCTGGTGTTGCCGGGCGATGTGTCCGACGAGGCTGCGGTGCAGGCCATGTTCGCGGCGGTGGTTTCGCGCTTCGGACGGCTGGACCTGCTGTTCAACAACGCCGGCGTCAATGCCCCGGGTGTCCTGCTCGAGGACCTGGCGCTCGAGCAGTGGAAAAACGTGGTGGACATCAACCTCACCGGCATGTTCCTGTGCATCCGCGAGGCTTTCCGGGTGATGAAGGCGCAGACCCCTCGCGGTGGCCGCATCATCAACAACGGCTCGATCTCGGCCACAACGCCCCGTCCCAACTCGATCGCCTACACCGCCACCAAGCACGCGGTCTCGGGGCTGACCAAGACCGCTTCGCTCGATGGCCGCAAGTACGACATCGCCGTCGGCCAGATCGACATTGGCAATGCGGCCACCGACATGGCCATGCGCATGGCCAAGGGCGTGCCGCAGGCCAATGGCGAGATCGCGATCGAGCCCCTGATGGATGTGAACATCGTGGGCCAGTCCGTCGTCTACATGGCCAGCCTGCCGCTGGAGGCCAACGTCATGTTCCACACCGTCATGGCCACCAAGATGCCCTTTGCCGGGCGCGGTTGAGCACTGCTAGCGCAACTGTTCAGCCAGCCGGCTGGCACTGAGCGCCATGCCTGCGGGCCATTGATCGGCGATCTGGCCATGGGCCCAGACTGCGCTGCAGGCGGCCTGCCATGGGTCTGCACTGGCCGCCAGCCTGGCCCCCAGCAGCCCGGCCAGCACGTCTCCAGTGCCGCCGATGGCCAGCAGGCCGTTGCCCGTGCAATTGATGCGTGGCATGTGGCCGGGGGCTGCGATCACGGTGCCGGAGCCCTTGAGCACCACGCAGCAGTGCATGCGCTCGGCCAGTGTCTGGGCCGCAGCCAGCCGGTCAGCCTGTACCTCGGCCGTGCTCGTGCCCATCAGTCGGGCGGCCTCCAGCGGGTGAGGGGTCAGCACGGTCGGCTGCTGGCGCTGGCCACGCAGTCGCAGCAGGTCCTGCAGCCAGGGGTCTTCGGCCATGCGGTTGAGTGCATCGGCGTCCAGCACCAGTCGGGCGCTGTGCTGCAGCAGCCGCCCCAAAGGCGCCGCGATGGCGCGCCCGCCACCGCAGCCGGCGACCACGGTCAGCCGCCCCAGTTCGAGGGTGTCCGGGCCGCGTCGCATCAGATCGGCGGGGATGTCCAGGGGGGGGTGTTGGCCAAGCAGGCTGAGCATCACCCGACCGGCACCCCCATGCAATGCCGCCTGAGCGGCCAGCAATGCCGCGCCGGCCATGCCTGTATGGGGGTCGAGCGCCTCGCCGCCGACGATGGCCACATCGCCGTGGCTGCCCTTGTGGCTGGCATGGCGGCGTGGGGCAATGGGCGGTGGCGGATTCAATTGGGCATCCGGCCATTGCCAGCCGCCGGCCTCCTCTGGCAGACCCAACGGCGCGAGCCAGAGCGTGCCGCAGGCGTCGCGGCCATGGCCCATCAGCAGGCCCGGCTTGGCGCCCACCATGGTCAGGGTGTGATCGGCCTGCACGCACATGCCCAGTGGCTGGCCGCTGTCGGCGTCCAGGCCACTGGGCAGATCGATGGCCAGCACCTGTGCCGCGCTGGCCTGGAGGTGGCCGATGGCCTCCAGCAGCAGGCCCTCGGGCGCGCGCGAGGCACCGATGCCCAGCAAGGCATCGATGCACAAGTCCTGCGGTCCCAGTGCATTTGTCGGCATCGGGATTCCGGTCAGGACGGGCACACCGGCGTCGCGGGCGCGCGCCAGCGCACGACTGGAATCGGGTGGCAGTCGCTGCGGATCGGCCAGCAGGCTGACCTGCACGCCCAGCCCCCAGCGGTGCAGTTGCAGGGCCGCTTCCAGGCCGTCCCCGCCGTTGTTTCCGGGACCTGAGGCCACCCAGATGTTGCGCGCATGCGGAGCCACCGCCAATGCCAGGCGGGCAGTGGCCAGGCCAGCCAGGTCCATCAGGGGGGTGGACGAGTCCGCCTGCAGGCGGTGCTCGAGCACGCGGATACCTGCTGCGCGCCAGACGGGCAGGGCATGGCGGACTGGCAACAGGCGCTGTGGCATATCAGGCATGCCCGATGCTGAGCGCCGCTTCCACCCGCAGCGCCAACTGCAGGATGCTGTGGTCGTGCATGGCACCATGCCAGAGCATCAATCCGACCGGCAACTCATCGGGCTGGTGGCAGGGCAGGGAGATGGCGCAGCCGTCGAGAAAGTTGATGGCGCTGGGGTTGCGCAGGAGGAGGGCGTTGACGCGGAAAAATGCCTCATCGCGTTCGGCACCCGGGGCGACGCTGTCCTGGGTCGGGGCGGTGATGGGGACTGTCGGCGAGAGCATGGCGTCGAAGCCGCACAGGGCACGGCCCATGCGGTCGATCCAGTCGGCGCGCCCACGCTGCAGGTCGATGTATTCACAGGCCTTCATGTTTGCGCCGCGCAGGATGCGCGCGGCGACACGGGGGTCGTAGCGCGCGCCCTCGCGCGCCAGCAATTCACGGTGCCAGGCGAAGCTTTCGGCGGGGCTGAAGCCGCCGCTGGCGTTCAGGCTGGCCAGTTCGTCCATGGCCGGCAGATCGATGTCCACAATGCGGGCGCCTGCCGCCGACACGGCTTGCAGGGTCCGCTCGAAGGCCTGTGCCACGGTGGCGTCCATCCCGTCCAGAAAGTAGCGTTTGCATACGCCCAGTCGGTAGTCGCCCAGCGGTCTGCGGCCCGGTGGAACCCGGGTGCCCGAGAGGATTTCATGCGCCAGGATGGCGTCGCGCACGCTGCGGGTCATGGCGCATACGGTGTCCAGGCTGGTCGACAGGGGCAGTGCGCCCTGCGTGGGGGTGGTGCGTGCCGTGTTTTTGAAGCCCACGATGCCATTGAGGGAGGCGGGCACCCGGATCGAGCCCCCGGTATCCGAGCCCAGACCGATGAAGGCCGCCCCGGTGGCCACCGACACCGCTGCGCCGGAACTGGAGCCGCCGGGCACATGGCTGACTTCGCCGACCGCCTTGCCATGGCGGCCATCCCAGGCGGCGGGCGTGCCGAAATGCGGGTTGTTGCCGACACCCGAGAAGGCAAATTCCACCATGTGGGTGCGGCCGATCAGGCCGGCCCCGGCAACGCGAAGTCGGGCCACCGCCGGGCAGTCGCGCTGTGCGGCTGGGGCTTCGGCCAGCACCACCGAACCCGCGGCAGTGACTTGCCCGGCCACATCAAACAGGTCCTTGACCGACACGCTCAGCCCGGCCAGGGGTGTTTGTGCGATTTGCGGACTGTTTGCAACTTGCAGCAGCTCCTGCGGGGTGAGTTGCCGGAAGACCCGGTCGCAAGCCGGACTGCCGGCGATGACCAAACTGCGTTCGGCCTGCGCTTGCGGACTGGTCTGGCCGTTGAGGATGGCTTGGCGTGTCGCGTGCAGGTCGGGTGCAGTCATGGTCAGTCGGTGCGTTGGTGAGGCTGATGATGGGGAAATCCCGGGTGCTATAATCCTACGGCTTTGCGCGGTGTGGGCCCTTGGCCTACGCAGTTCGGAGTATTCGCAAACCTGTCCCCACAAGGTGTCACTTGCGTTCATACCGGAATGCAGGTGATTGTTGGACAGGATTTCAGACCCAACCTTTGGAGCAACTACATGTCCGTCACCATGCGTGAAATGCTGGAAGCCGGTGTCCACTTTGGCCACCAAACCCGCTTCTGGAACCCCAAGATGGCCCCCTTCATTTTCGGCCATCGCAACAAAATCCACATCATCAACCTGGAAAAATCGCTGCCGATGTTCCAGGAGGCGACCAAGTTCGCCAAGCAGTTGGCCGCCAACCGCGGCACCATCCTGATGGTCGGCACCAAGCGTCAGGCCCGCGAGCTGCTGGCTGCCGAAGCCCAGCGCGCCGGCATGCCCTACGTCGACCAACGCTGGCTGGGCGGCATGCTCACCAACTTCAAGACCGTTAAGACCTCCATCAAGCGCCTCAAGGACATGAAGGCGCAACAGGAAGCCGGTCTGGACAGTCTGAGCAAGAAAGAGCAGCTGATGTTCAAGCGCGAGATCGAGAAGCTCGAGAAGGACATTGGCGGTATCCAGGACATGAACACCCTGCCGGACGCGATCTTCGTGATCGACGTGGGCTACCACAAGATCGCCATCGCCGAAGCCAAGAAGCTGGGCATTCCGCTGATCGGCGTGGTGGACTCCAACCATTCGCCCGAAGGCATCGACTACGTGATCCCCGGCAACGATGACTCGGCCAAGGCCGTCGCTCTCTATGCCCGTGGCATCGCTGACGCGATCCTCGAAGGCCGCGCCAACGCCGTGGCCGACGTGGCCAAGGCCGTGGTTGCCGAAGGCGAAGACGAATTCGTCGAAGTGTCGGCCTGAGCCCCGCAGACTCGGACAAAGGGGCTTGATCAGCCCCTTTTTTTCAACCTGATTTTTTGATTTGTAGACGGAGAAATTCAAATGGCAGCGATTACCGCAAGCATGGTCGCCGAACTGCGTGGCAAGACCGACGCCCCCATGATGGAGTGCAAAAAGGCCCTCACAGAAGCCGACGGCGACATGGCCAAGGCCGAAGAGATCCTGCGAGTCAAGCTGGGCACCAAGGCCGGCAAGGCCGCTTCCCGCGTGACCGCCGAAGGCGTGGTGGCCAGTTTTGTCGAGGGCAGCGCTGGCGCCATGATCGAAGTCAACTGTGAAACCGACTTCGTCACCAAGAACGACAGCTTCCTGGCTTTGGCCAAGGCCGCAGCCGAACTCGTGGCCAAGCACAACCCGGCCGACATCGAAGCGCTGGGCGCTCTGGCCTACAGCCAGGATGGCTTTGGCCCCACCCTGGAAGAGGTCCGCAAGGGCCTGATCGGCAAGATCGGCGAGAACATGAGCTTCCGCCGCTTCAAGCGCGTGGCCGGTGGCAAGACTGCTTCCTACCTGCACGGCACCCGCATTGGCGTGCTGGTCGAGTACGACGGTGAAGAGCAGGCCGCCAAGGACGTGGCCATGCATGTGGCCGCCATGAAACCCGTGGCCCTGACCAGTGCCGACGTGCCGGTGGAACTGATCGACAAAGAGCGTGCCGTGGCGACGGCCAAGGCTGCCGAATCGGGCAAGCCCGCCGACATCGCCGCCAAGATGATCGAAGGTTCAGTGCAGAAGTACCTCAAGGAAGTCTCGCTGTTCAACCAGCCTTTCGTGAAGAACGACAAGCAGACCGTCGAGCAGATGCTCAAGGCCGCCAACACCACGGTCAAGGCGTTCACGCTGTACGTGGTGGGCGAGGGCATTGAGAAAAAAGTCGACGACTTTGCTGCCGAAGTGGCTGCCCAGGTGGCCGCCGCCAAAGGCGCCGCCTGATTGGACGCCTGTCCCGCTAAACTCGACACCACACACCACAACCCCACAGGAGAGTTGCCCATGAACCCAGCCCAGCCGGCCCACAAGCGCATTTTGCTCAAGTTGTCCGGCGAAGCCCTCATGGGTGATGACCAGTTCGGCATCAACCGTGCCACCATCGAACGGATGGTGTGTGAAATCGCCGAGGTGACCCGTTTGGGCGTGCAGGTGGCGGTGGTGATCGGCGGGGGGAACATCTTCCGCGGTGTGGCTGGCGGTGCAGCCGGGATGGACCGCGCCACCGCCGATTACATGGGCATGCTGGCCACGGTCATGAACTCCCTGGCTCTGGCCGATGCGATGAACAAGATCGGCCTGACGGCCCGGGTGATGTCGGCCATCGGCATCGACCAGGTGGTTGAGCCCTATGTCCGACCCAAAGCCCTGCAGTACCTCGAAGAAGGCAAGGTGGTGGTGTTCGCGGCCGGTACCGGTAACCCCTTCTTCACCACCGACACGGCGGCAGCCCTGCGCGGTGCCGAGATCGGTGCTGAAATGGTGCTCAAGGCCACCAAGGTGGACGGTGTCTACACTGCCGATCCCAAAAAAGACCCCAGCGCCACGCGCTACAGCCAGTTGAGTTTCGACGAAGCCATGAGCCGCAACCTGGGCATCATGGATGCCACCGCTTTTGCGCTCTGCCGCGACCAGAAGCTGCCGATCAAGGTCTTTTCGATCTTCAAAAACGGGGCGCTCAAGCGGGTGGTGATGGGTGATGACGAAGGCACACTGGTGCATGTTTGAATCGACCCGATAACGGAGCAAAGCATGACGATTGCAGACATCAAGAAGAACACCGAGGGCAAGATGGAGCAGTCCATCGCTGCCTTCAAGAACAACCTCTCCAAGATTCGCACCGGCCGCGCCAATCCGGCCCTGCTCGATGCTGTCCAGGTGGAGTACTATGGCTCGATGGTGCCGCTCTCGCAGGTGGCCAATGTGGCCTTGCTGGACGCCCGCACCATCAGCGTCCAGCCCTGGGAAAAAGGCATGGGCGCCAAGATCGAAAAGGCCATCCGCGAAAGCGACCTGGGCCTCAATCCAGCTTCGATGGGCGACCTCATCCGTGTGCCCATGCCCCCGATGAGTGAAGAGCGCCGCCGCGACATGACCAAGCTGGTCAAGTCCGAGGGTGAACAGGCCAAGGTGGCGGTGCGCAATCTGCGCCGTGATGCGAACGAGGCGGTCAAGAAGCTTGTCAAGGACAAGGAGGCGACCGAGGACGATCAGAAGCGCACCGAAGCTGACATCCAGAAGATGACCGACAAGCGCATCGCCGAAATCGACCAGTTGATCGCCGCCAAGGAACAGGACATCATGGCCGTCTGAGCCGAATGACCCCAATGACCCAAGGACCACGACAAGGCCGCTTTGAGCGGCCTTTTTTGCTGGAGGCAGCATGCTCAAACAACGTGTGATCACGGCGGTGCTGCTGCTGGCCGTGCTCTTGCCTGCGCTGTTCAGTCCGAACAGGCAGTTTTTCATGGGACTGAGCCTGCTCATGATCAGTGCCGGCGCCTGGGAATGGGGTCGTCTCAATGGCCGCTCCGACATGGCGGCTGTGCTGGGGGGCGTGTTGTGCCTGCTGGCCGGGGCCATGGCCATCGACCAAGGCTGGGGGCTGCACGTGCCCGAGAGCCTGTGGCTGGCCAGCGGTGCGGCCTGGGTCTTGCTGGGCGCCTGGATGATCCGTTTGGGCGTCGCCGGCTGGGGCCGATTGCATGCGGTCATGCGCTGGCTGGCGGGTCTGGTGCTGTTGCTGATGTCCTGGCTGGCACTGGTCCATGCGCACCGGCTGGGTGTGAATTTCCTGCTGTCCGTGCTGGTGCTGGTCTGGGCTGCCGATGTGGTGGCCTACTTTGCAGGACGGGCCTGGGGCGGGCGTTGGATTGCGGTCAAGCTGGCCCCCGCCGTCAGCCCGGGCAAGACCTGGGAGGGCGCGCTGGGCGGTTTTGCAGGCGTGTTGCTGATTGCATGCCTGTGGCTGTTCTGGGATCGTCAGCACCCCGCACTGGAGGCGAGCCTGCACACGCGGCTATGGCAGCAGGGGCTCTGGCTGGCCTTGCCGGCCTGGGCCTTCCTGACCGCCATGAGCGTTTTGGGGGACCTGGTGGAGTCGCTGGTCAAGCGCAGTGCCGGTGTCAAGGACAGCTCGGGACTTTTGCCCGGGCACGGCGGTGTGCTTGACCGGGTGGATGCGTTGCTGCCCACCTTGCCACTGGCCATGATGCTGGCGAGTTGGCTGGAGATGCAAGCATGAACCAGGACCAGCGCAGGATGCGCATCACCGTGCTTGGCTCGACCGGATCGATCGGCACCAGCACACTGGATGTGATCGCCCGTCACAGCGGACGCTTCGAGATTTTTGCCCTCACCGCCTCGCGCCAGGTGGACCTCCTGTTCGAGCAGTGCATGCGCTTTGCACCGCGTTTTGCGGTGATGGTGCAGCCCGATCAGGCCCGATTGCTGGAAGATCGCCTGCGCGCGCACGGCAGTGCCACCCGGGTGCTGGCTGGTTATGGCCCCCTGGATGAAGTTGCCAGCGCTCCCGAAGTGGATGCGGTAATGGCGGCCATCGTGGGTGCTGCCGGTCTCTCGCCTTGTCTGGCTGCCGCCCGTGCAGGCAAGCGCCTGCTGTTGGCCAACAAGGAGGCGCTGGTGGTCGGGGGGGACGTCTTCCTCGCGGCTGTCAGGCAAGGGGCGGCCACATTGCTGCCGATCGACAGCGAGCACTCGGCCATTTTCCAGTCCCTGCCCGAAGACCCTGCCACCTGGGACGAGCGGATCGACAAGATCATCCTGACCGCTTCCGGGGGACCCTTCCGGCAGCGTGCGCCCGATTCCCTGCGCGACGTCACGCCAGAGCAGGCCTGTGCGCACCCGAACTGGTCCATGGGACGCAAGATTTCGGTGGACTCCGCGACCATGATGAACAAAGTGCTGGAGGTCATCGAAGCCCGCTATCTCTTTGGCGTCGGGGTCGATCGTCTCGATGTCGTGATCCACCCTCAGAGCATCATCCATTCGATGGTTCAGTACAGGGACGCCTCGGTGGTTGCCCAGCTGGGCACGCCTGACATGCGGGTGCCGATCGCGTATGGTTTGAGCTGGCCGGCGCGCATAGTCTCCGGTGCTTCCCGCCTGGATTTTGGCCAGATGAAGGCAATGACCTTCGAGTCCATCCACGCACATGACCATCCGCAGCGCTTTCCGGGGCTGCGGCTTGGCTTTGAGGCCCTGCAGTCTTCGCCGGGGGTGTGCGCGGTGCTCAACGCCGCCAATGAAGTTGCCGTGCAGGCTTTCCTGGACCGCGAAATCCGATTCGACCAAATCCATGCGGTCAACACCGCCACGCTGCAGGCGTACACGCCGGCTGTGCCGGCCGCCCTGGAGCACCTGCTCGAGATCGACCGGGCTGCCCGCGAGCATGCCCGCAGCGCGGTTCGCCGCATTGCCTAAGGTATTATTCCGCTGGCCAGTCGGCTTGACGGCACGCACTGCAGGCCGCTTGCCATCGCCGAATTCCGGACCAACACGACCCATGATCCCGACTCCTCCTTTTTCATTGCGACCGCTTGTCCTGGGCCTGCTGGGCACCCTGTCACTGGTCCTGCCCGCCTGGGCGCTGGAGCCGTTCACCGTCCAGGACATCCGTGTCGAGGGCCTGCAGCGTGTCGAGCCGGGTACGGTGTTTGCCTCGATCCCGGTGCGGGTTGGCGACACTTACGACGATGAAAAGGGCTCGGCATCCATCCGCTCGCTCTTTGCCCTGGGGCTGTTCAAGGACGTCAGACTGCAGGTGCAGGGGAATGTGCTGGTCGTGGTGGTGGAGGAGCGCCCAACGGTGGCGGGCATTGAGTTCATCGGGCTCAAGGAGTTTGACAAGGACGTGCTGACCCGTTCCCTCAGGGACGTCGGGCTCAGCGAAGGACGCCCGTTTGACAAGGCACTGGCCGATAAGGCCGAGCAGGAACTCAAGCGCCAGTACATCGGTCGCAGCCTGTACGGCGCTGAAGTGGTCACCACCGCCACCCCGGTTGACCGTAACCGTGTCAACTTGTCCTTCACCATCACGGAAGGCTCGCCGGCCAAAATCAAGCAAATCCAGATCGTCGGCAACAAGGCTTTCTCTGAAAACACCCTGCGTGACCAGTTCAACCTTGATACCGGGGGCTGGATGAGCTGGTACACCAAGTCGGATCGGTATTCAAGGACCAAACTCAATGGCGATCTTGAGAGTCTGAGGTCCTACTACCTTGCCCGGGGTTTTCTGGAGTTCAGGATCGATTCGACCCAGGTTTCGATGTCCCCTGACAGGCAGGAGATGTCCATCACCATCAACATCACCGAGGGCGAGCGCTTTGTGGTGTCTGCGGTCCGCCTCGAAGGCAACTACCTGGAGAAGACCGATGAATTCAGGGCCTTGGTCAGGATCCAGCCTGGCCAGCCGTACAACGCTGAAACCGTGGCAGAGACGGCCAAGGCGTTCACCGAGCACTTTGGCAAGTTTGGCTATGCCTTTGCCCGTGTCGAACCCCGCACGGAAATTGACCGCAGCCAGAACCGGGTGGTCATGGTCCTGCAGGCGGAGCCCTCCCGCCGGGCCTATGTTCGCCGCATCCAGGTGGCAGGCAACAACCGGACCCGCGATGAGGTGATCCGCCGCGAACTGCGGCAACTCGAGGCCTCCTGGTACGACAGCGACAAGATCAAACTGTCCCGCGATCGCCTCAACCGGCTGGGTTTCTTCACCGATGTCAGCATTGAAACCCAGGAGGTTGCCGGCGCGCCCGACCAGGTCGATCTGCTGATTGCAGTGACCGAAAAGCCCACCGGCAGCGTCACACTGGGAGCTGGTTTTTCCTCATTTGAGAAAATCGCGCTCACCTTCGGCATCACCCAGGAAAACGCCTTTGGATCGGGCAACTATCTGGCGGTGCAGGTCAATACCAGCCGCTTTAACCGCAACATCGTGCTCAGCACGACCAACCCGTATTTCACGGACAGTGGCATTTCCAGGACGCTGGATGTGTTCCACCGCACCAACCGGCCCTTCTTTGGTGACCTCAACGCCTATCAAATCGTCAATTCTGGCGTGGGTATCCGCTTTGGTGTGCCAGTGTCCGAGCGCGACACGGTGTTTGTCGGTGCCAATCTGGAGCAAAGCGGAGTGCGTGCGGGCAACGGGCTGCCGGATGTCTACTTGCCATTGGTGGAGCAGGGTGACCGCACGGCGGTACCTCTGACACTGGGCTGGTCGCGGGACGGTCGTGACAGTGCCCTGGTGCCTACTCGCGGCAATCTGCAGCGCTTTTTTTCTGACTGGAGTGTGGCTGGCGATGCCCGTTACGTGCGCACCAGCTACCAGTTTCAGCAATACATTCCGTTGACCAAAAAATTCACGCTGGCGCTCAACTCCGATCTGGGCTGGGGCCAGGGACTCAATGGGCAGTCGTATCCGTTGCTGAAGAATTTCTATGTCGGCGGCCTGGGCAGTGTTCGCGGCTACCAGCAATCGACACTGGGTGGGGCTTACAGCCCGGCATCGAGCACCAATCCGAACCCTGTTTACACGGGCGGGGCTAAAAAAGTGGTGTTCAACGCGGAGTTCATTGGACCTTTCCCTGGCGCCGGCAATGACAGGACCCTCCGGATGTTTGCCTTCCTGGATGCAGGGTACGCCTTCCGCGATCAGGATCCGATCCGTTTGAATGAATTGCGCTCTTCCTACGGCGTCGGCCTGAGCTGGATTTCGCCCATGGGCCCCCTGCGCTTCTCCTATGCCATTCCCATCAACGCGCGCATCGCAGACCCGCTGAACAACCGTCCAGCGGATAGAATCCAGAAACTGCAATTCCAGATCGGAACATCCTTCTAATGAAAACCAGTCTTTACAAGGTCCTTCTGTCGGCTGCGGCCGTTGTCATGTTCTGTGCTGCTCCACTGGCTCAGGCTCAGGATTTCAAGATGGGCTTTGTCAACACCGAGCGTATTTTCCGCGAGGCAGCTACGGCCAAGCAGGCCCAGGCCAAACTGGAGCAGGAGTTTGCCAAGCGGGAAAAAGATCTGGTCGATGCCGGCAACGCGCTCAAGGCCGCTTCCGACAAGTTTGAGCGCGAGGCGCCTACGCTGTCGGAAAGCCAACGCACCGCACGCCAGCGCCAGCTGCTCGAACAGGACCGTGACTTCCAGCGCAAGCGCCGCGAGTTCCAGGAAGACCTCAATGCCCGCAAAAATGAAGAGCAGCAGGTGGTGGTCGAGCGTGCCAACCGTGCTGTCAAGCAGGTGGCTGAGTCTGAAAAGTACGATGTGATCTTCCAGGAGGCGGTCTACATCCACCCCAAGCACGACATCACCGACAAGGTCATCAAGGCGCTCAATGCCGCCAGGTGATCCCGGAGGAAGCCAACCGTTGTGGCGCTGAGCCTCGGATTCATTGTCAATGCCCTGGGTGGCGAGCTGGTCGGCTCGGCCGCACAGCAGGTCAGTCGTCTGGCCCCCCTCCATTCGGCGATGCCCGAAGACATCAGTTTTCTGAGCCACCCCCGATATCGACCACAGCTCGAGAGCAGCCGGGCGGGGGCGGTCATCCTGGCCCCCGAAATGCGTCAGGCCGTGGCCGGACGGATGGCCTGTATCCTGACCCCCGAACCCTACCTCTATTTCTCCAGGTTGACCCGACTATGGCGCCAGGAGCACCCCTTGCCTGCGGGTCCCCGCATCCATCCGTCGGCGGTGGTCGATGCCTCGGCGCAGGTCGCAGCCACAGCCCTGATTGGTCCCCTGTGCGTGGTGGAAGCAGGCGCGGTGGTGGGGGAGGGCACGGTGCTGCATTCGCGGGTGACCCTGGGCCATGGTTGCCGCATCGGCGCGCGCTGCATCGTGCATGCCGGGGTGGTGATTGGTGCTGATGGATTTGGCTTCGCGCCACATGCAGGTCAATGGGAAAAAATCGAGCAACTGGGTGCTGTGCGCATTGGCGATGATGTCGAGATCGGGGCGAACACCTGCATCGACCGCGGCGCCCTGGAGGACACGGTGATCGAAGACGGCGTCAAGCTCGACAACCTGATCCAGATCGGTCACAACGTCCATGTGGGTGCGCACACCGCCATGGCCGGCTGTGTGGGAGTGGCAGGCAGTGCGAAAATTGGCGCCCATTGCACCATCGGTGGTGGCGCTGTCGTGCTGGGGCACCTGACGTTGGCCGACGGCGTGCACATCTCGGCCGCTTCGGTCGTCACACGCTCTGTGCCCAAGCCTGGTCATTACACCGGCATGTTCCCGCTGGACGAGAACAGCCTCTGGGAAAAGAATGCAGCCAGCCTCAAGCAGCTCGCACGTCTGCGTGATCGTGTGCGACAGCTCGAGCAACAGTTTCAGATATTGCAGAAAGAACAACCATGAGCATGGACATCCACCAGATCCTCAGGCAGTTGCCTCACCGATACCCGATCCTGCTGGTGGACCGCGTGCTCGAGTTGGAAAAGGGCGTGAAGATCAAGGCCGTCAAGAATGTCACGATCAACGAGCCGTTTTTCACTGGCCATTTCCCGCACCGCCCGGTCATGCCAGGCGTGCTCATGCTCGAAGCGCTGGCACAGGCAGCCGCGCTGCTCTCCTTTGATGCGCTGGACGCCACGCCCGATGACAGCACGGTGTATTACTTTGCGGGCATTGATGGGGCGCGCTTCAAGCGCCCGGTCGAGCCGGGTGACCAACTGATCCTGGAGGTCGCGATCGACCGCATGAAGGCGGGCATTTTCAAGTTCAAAGCCCGCGCACTGGTGGGCGAGGAGGTGGCTGTCGAGGCCGAGCTGATGTGCACCATGCGCAAGATCGCCTGAGGTAGAACATGGCCAGCATCCACCCTACTGCCATCATCGCCCAGGGCGCACAAATCGACCCGTCGGTCACCATTGGCCCCTACAGCATCATTGGCGCGCATGTTCGCATTGGCGCCGGCTCCAGCGTGGGCTCGCACTGTGTGATCGAAGGCCACACCACCATCGGTCAAAACAACACCATCCACAACCATGCTGCCCTGGGTGCTGCTCCTCAAGACAAGAAATACGCAGGCGAGCCCACGCAGCTGGTGATTGGTGATGGCAATACCATTCGGGAGTTCTGCACCTTCAATGCCGGTACGGTTTCTGGCGGAGGTGTCACCCGCATCGGTGACGACAACCTCTTCATGGCCTATGTGCATCTGGCACACGACTGCCAGATCGGCAGCCACACCATCTTTGCCAACAATTCGCAGCTGGCTGGCCATGTGAAAGTGGGCGACTGGGTGATCCTTGGCGGATTCACCGTGGTGCGCCAGTTTCTGCGACTGGGCGCGCACAGCTTCACGGCGATGTGCTCCCTGCTGTTTGCCGATTTGCCACCGTACGTGACCTGCGAGGGGCAACCTGCTGATGCGCGCACCGTCAATGCCGAGGGGTTGCGGCGCCGCGGGTTTTCACCCGAGCGGATTGCTGCGGTCAAGGCCATGCACAAGGCGCTGTACCGTGAGAACCTGACTTTGGAGGCGGCGAGGTCGCGAATCGAGCAGATCGCGCTGCAAACCCCCCAAGCACAGTCCGACGTGCAGATGATGCTGGACTTCCTGGCCGGTGTCGGCAAGCCAGGCATTGTTCGACGCCGTGCCCGGTCGGCGGCCAACTGAGGAATTCACAATGAAACCCCTGCGCTGTGCTGTCATCGGTGTCGGATATCTGGGCAAGTTCCACGCCCAGAAGTACACCAAAATCCCGGGCTGCGAGCTGGTGGCTGTGGTCGACAGCAGACTGGATGTGGCCGAGGCGGTGGCGGGCCCGCTGGGTTGCCGGGCACTTACCAATTACCAGGAACTGCTGGGACATGTCGACGCCGTGAGCATTGTGGTGCCCACCCAAGCCCACCATGCCGTGTGTCTGGAATTCCTGCAGGCTGGCGTACATGTGCTGGTCGAAAAGCCGATGACCACCACGCTGGTGCAGGCTGATGAGCTGATTGCGCTGGCCGAGGCGCAGAAGTTGGTGCTGGCGGTCGGCCACCTCGAGCGCTTCAATCCGGCGGCGCTGGCTCTCGAGCCTGTACTGGCCGACCCCCGCTTCATCGACTCCTCGCGTCTGGCACCATTCAAGCCCCGTGCCACCGATGTGAGTGTGCTGCTGGACCTGATGATCCACGACGTCGACCTGATCCTGTCGCTGGTGGACAGCGAGGTTGAGAGTGTGGACTGCTCAGGCGCCCGCGTTCTGACCAGCGATATCGACATTGCCAATGCGCGCATCCGCTTTGCCAATGGCTGTGTGGCCAACATCACCGCCAGCCGCGTGAGCAGCAAGAGCGAGCGCAAGATGCGGGTGTTCCAGAGCCAGGCCTGCCATTCGCTGGACTTCCAGGCCCGTACCCTGACGACCTACCGCGGGGCTGCAGACCCGATGGCGACCCCCGACAACCCAATCGATCGGCAGGAACAGTCATTTGGCGAAGCCGATCCCCTCTACAGCGAGATCGTCGACTTCGTCGACAGTGTCCGCCAGCAGCGTCAACCTAAGGTCACGGGCCGCTCCGGTCGCCGTGCCCTTGAGGTCGTGCAACGCATCACCGAAGCCACCCGGCTGATTTCCTGAAACCCATTTAGAAAGCACTGCCATGCGCATTCCCATGGTTGACCTGGCGGGCCAGTACCGCGACCTCAAGGCCCAGCTGGAGCCCGCCATGGCGGCCACCCTGGATGCCGCCCAGTACATTCTCGGACCGAATGTCCAGGCCTTCGAGGCGGAGACGGCCAGGTACCTGGGTGTCAAGCACGCCATCACCTGCGCCAATGGCACCGATGCGCTGCACCTGGCGCTGCTGGCAGCCGACATCGGACCAGGTGACGAGGTCATCACCACCCCCTTTACCTTCATTGCCACGGCCGAAGCCATCGCCTATGTGGGCGCCAAGGCCGTCTTCGTCGACATCGATCCGCAGACCTACAACATCGACGTGGCGCAGGTGGCCAAAGCCATCACGCCGCGCACCAAGGCCCTGCTGCCGGTGCACTTGTTTGGACAGCCCGCCGACATCCAGCCGCTGCTGGCGCTGGCACAGCAGCATGGTTTGCGGCTGATCGAGGACTGCGCCCAGTCCTTCGGTGCCAGCGTGTCAGGTTGCCAGACCGGTTCGATGGGCGATGTGGGCGCCTTCAGTTTCTTCCCGAGCAAGAACCTGGGCTGCTATGGCGATGGCGGCATGGTGACCACCCAGTCGGACGCCATTGCAGAGAAGCTGCGCATGCTGCGCAACCATGGCAGCAAGGTGCGTTACTACCACGACATCATTGGGTACAACAGCCGACTGGATGAGTTGCAGGCGGTGGTGCTGCGCGCCAAGCTGCCGCACATCGACCACTACAACCAGCAGCGTCGGCGTGTCGCGCACCGTTACAGCGCCGGTCTGACAGGGCTGGGCATCCAGACGCCGCACGAGGACGGCATTGGCGTGCATGTCTATCACCAGTACACCATGCTGACCGACCGTCGCGAGGCCATCCAGAAAGCCCTGGCCGATCAGCAGATTGCCAGTGCCATCTACTACCCGGTGCCCCTGCACCAGCAGAAGGTGTTTGCCGACATTGCCTCGGGTCTGAGCTTCCCGGTCACCGAGTCTGTAGCCAGCCGCTGCCTGTCACTGCCGATCTATCCGGAACTCTCCGATGCCGCCATCGATGAAATTTGTGGCGTGATCCGCCAGGCCCTGCAGGCCTGAATAGGGAGGGCGCTTGAGCGGCATGCGTGTGTCCATGGTCGTTGCCGAGCGCTCGGGTGACCAGCTGGCCGCCTTGCTGCTCGGGGGCATGCGCCATGCCTGGCCCGACTTGCAGGCCGACGGCATCGGCGGGCCACAGATGCAGGCCCTGGGGTTCGCATCCCGCTGGTCCTGCGACGAACTCTCGGTGCGCGGTCTGGTGGAGGCGCTGATGCGCTACCGCCGCATCACGGGCATCCGGCAGCAGTTCATCGACAGCCTGATCGCACAGCCGCCCGACCTGTTTGTGGGGGTGGATGCTTCGGACTTCAACCTGAAAGTCGAGCGCGAGCTGGGACGCCATGGGATCCCGGCGGTGCAACTGGTGTGCCCCTCGATCTGGGCCTGGCGGCCGGAGCGGGTGACCAAGATCCGCGAAAGTGTGCGTCACATCCTGTGCCTTTACCCTTTTGAGCCGGCGCTGCTGGCCGAGCATGGCATCGAAGGCACCTTTGTCGGCCATCCGGTCGCCGACGTGATCCCGCTCGTGCCCGACCGCGAGGCTGCACGCCGCGTCCTGGGTTTGGACCCGGCCGCACAGGTGGTTGCCTTGCTGCCGGGCAGCCGCGCTTCGGAAATCCGCTACCTTGCCGGGCCATTTGTCCAGGCGGCGCGTCGCCTGCTTGCGCAGCGGCCAAAGCTGCAGCTGGTATTGCCGACCCACGAGTTGCTGCGACCCGCGATCGAGCAGGTGCTGCAGGCGGCGGGCATGGACGGCAAGGTGCAAGTGGTGATGGGACAGTCGCACACGGTGCAGGCGGCCTGCGATGTGGCGCTGGTGGCCAGCGGCACCGCCACGCTCGAAACCGCCTTGTACAAGCGCCCGATGGTGATCGCCTACCGGATGCAATGGTTGTCCTGGCGCATGGCCAACGGCAAGCGCCTGCTGCCCTGGGTGGGCCTGCCCAACATCCTGTGCAACGAAGGTCTGGTCCCTGAATTCCTGCAGGAGCAGGTGCAACCCGAGGCCCTGGCCACAGCCTTGCTGGCCTGGCTGGACGATCCGGCGGCCGTGCAACGACTCGAACGGCGATTTACCGCTTTGCACCATGAACTTCGGCAGGACATGCCGACCCTTTCTACCCATGCGCTCCAGAAAATCCTTGGTGCCTGAACAGCGTTCGCTCGACTGGGACACCGTCGGTCTGCTGGCCGGAGTGGACGAGGCGGGCAGGGGGCCACTGGCCGGTCCGGTCGTGGCAGCGGCCGTGATCCTGGATGAATTGCGGCCGATTGCGGGCCTCAACGACTCCAAGAAGCTCAGCGAAAGGCGCCGAGAAAAACTCTACGACGAGATCCTGGCCAAGGCCCTGTGCTGCTCGATCGCTGAGGCCTCGGTACAGGAGATCGACAGCCTCAACATCCTGCAGGCCACGCTGCTGGCCATGCGCCGCGCCGTCGATGGCTTGCGCCTCAAGCCGGTCAAGGTGCTGGTGGACGGCAACCGCCTGCCGGTCCTTGGTGTGCGCGCCGAAGCCATCGTCCAGGGCGACGCCCTGGTGCCCGCGATTTCGGCGGCCTCCATCCTGGCCAAGGTGTATCGCGATCGCCTGTGTGCCCGACTGCATGACCAATACCCCCAATATGGTTTTGACCGGCACAAAGGCTATGGCACGGCCGAGCACTTGCAGGCGCTGGCCGCGCATGGCCCCAGCCCCTGGCACCGCAGCAGTTTTGCCCCGGTGGCCCGGAGCCTGCGATGAACCTGATCACCTCGCGTGACAACCCTCTGGTCAAGGCACTGCGCCGCCTGGCCCAGGAACCCAATGCCTACCGCAAGCAGGGGCAGTTCTGGCTGGAGGGTGATCACCTGTGCCGTGCAGCATTGCAGCGCGGTGCAAGGCCGGCGCGGGTGGTGCTGGCGCAATCGCTGGCGGACAGCGCCCAGGCGGAGGAATGGACGGCCCTGCAACTGCCCCTGACCGTCATGCCGGACGAACTGTTTGACGGACTCAGTGGCCTGCCCTCTCCCGCCCGTATGGGTTTTGTCATGGCGCATGCGAACGACCACGTCATCGATCCGCATGCGCCCACGGTCATCCTCGACCGCTTGCAAGATGCGGGCAATGTGGGTGCCATCCTGCGCTGCGCCAGCGCCTTTGGCTTCCGGCAGGTGCTGGCCCTGCAGGGCACGGCGGCATTGTGGTCGCACAAGGTGCTGCGGGCCGGCATGGGGGCGCATTTCGGGCTGCAACTGGCCGAAGGTCTGGAAGAGGGGGCGCTGGACGTCCTCAGGCTGCCGCTGCTGGTCACCAGTGTCCATGCAGGGCCGTTTTTGCACGAACTGCAACGCCAGGGCCTGTTGCCCGCCCGCTGTGCTTGGGTGATGGGGCACGAGGGACAGGGTGTGCGCGAGAGCCTGCTGGCTCGCGCCAGCACGCAGGTGCGCATCGCCCAGCCGGGAGGCGAGGAGTCCCTGAATGTGGCCACCGCCGCGGCGATCTGTCTTCACGCCAGCGCAACGGCCGCCCTGTAGGTCCTTTTGCCTCCCTGAAACGGCTTTTTTGAGGGTCGGGACGGCCGGGTCAGACAGACTGAGCGGCTATAATGGGAGGCTTTCCCGCACCAACCCGTACGCAGCAGCCCAGCAGGTCATTCCCCCTCGAACAAGCAGCCAAACACAATACTTTTGTGTTCTGAGCGCTGAGGCGTACCCGAACCATACCGGAGAACCCAGTGCTTTTGTCTCTTCAGGGAACTTTCCCCCCCGCCATCCTGGCGCTTGCAGACGGCACGGTCTTTATCGGCAATTCCATTGGGGCCACCGGCTCCACCGTCGGTGAGGTGGTCTTCAACACCTCCATCGTCGGTTACCAGGAAATCCTCACCGACCCCAGCTACTGCCAGCAGATCGTCACCCTGACGTACCCGCACATCGGCAACTATGGCGTCAACGTTGAGGACATCGAAGCCGACAAGGTCCATGCCGCAGGCCTGATCATCAAGGATCTGCCCCTGCTGGCTTCCAATTTCCGCTCCAGCCAGTCCTTGTCCGATTACCTCCAGGCCAGCGGGACCGTGGCGATCGCCAACATTGATACCCGCAAGCTCACCCGTGTGCTGCGCACCCTGGGCGCGCAGAATGGCGCCATTGTCGGCCTGTCCGCTGGACAAAAGGTCACCCAGGACCTGATTGACCAAGCCATTGCCGCCGCCAAGGCGGCGCCTTCCATGGCCGGTCTGGACCTGGCTCAGAAGGTCAGCGTGGCCCAGGGCTACGCATGGACCCAGACCGAGTGGAAACTCGAATCCGGCTACGGCACCCAGACCTCGCCCAGATTCCACGTGGTGGCCTATGACTTCGGTGTGAAAAAGAATATCCTGCGCATGCTTGCCGAGCGCGGCTGCAAGGTCACAGTGGTGCCCGCGAAAACGCCTGCATCCGAAGTACTCAAGCACCAGCCTGATGGCGTCTTCCTCTCTAACGGCCCTGGCGACCCGGAACCTTGTGATTATGCGATTGCCGCTGCGCGTGAACTGATCGAGACAGGCATTCCGACCTTTGGCATCTGCCTGGGGCATCAGATCATGGCGCTGGCTTCCGGCGCCAAAACCTTCAAGATGAAATTCGGCCACCACGGCGCCAACCACCCGGTCAAGGACCTGGACACCGGCCGGGTGAGCATCACCAGCCAGAACCATGGCTTTGCGGTGGACGAGAAGTCGCTTCCTGCCCACCTGCGCGCCACGCATGTTTCCCTTTTTGATGGCACCTTGCAAGGCCTGGCTCGGACTGACAAGCCCGCCTTTTGCTTTCAGGGCCACCCCGAAGCCTCACCCGGCCCGCATGACATTGCTTACCTGTTTGACCGCTTCACGGCATTGATGGCCACGGCCCAGGAGAAAAAATAATGCCCAAGCGCACCGACCTCAAAAGCATTCTCATCATCGGCGCCGGCCCGATCATCATCGGGCAGGCCTGCGAGTTCGACTACTCTGGCGTGCAAGCTTGCAAGGCCCTGCGCGAAGAGGAGTTCAGGGTCATCCTGATCAACAGCAACCCGGCCACGATCATGACCGACCCTGCCACGGCCGATGTCACGTACATCGAGCCCATCACTTGGCAGACGGTGGAGAAGATCATTGCCAAGGAGCGCCCCGACGCCATCTTGCCCACCATGGGTGGCCAGACCGCGCTCAACTGCGCGCTGGACCTGTGGCGACATGGTGTGCTCGACAAATACAAGGTCGAGCTGATTGGCGCCACGCCAGAGGCCATCGACAAGGCAGAGGACCGCCAGAAGTTCAAGGACGCCATGACCAAGATCGGCCTGGGCTCCGCACGCTCGGGCATCGCCCACAGCATGGACGAGGCCTGGGCGGTGCAAAAAACCGTGGGCTTCCCGGTCGTGATCCGTCCCAGCTTCACACTGGGCGGCACCGGTGGTGGCATCGCCTACAACGCCGAAGAGTTCGAAACCATCTGCAAGCGCGGTCTGGAAGCTTCCCCGACCAATGAGCTGCTGATTGAAGAATCACTCGTCGGCTGGAAAGAGTACGAAATGGAGGTGGTGCGCGACAAGGCCGACAACTGCATCATCGTCTGCTCGATCGAGAACCTGGACCCGATGGGTGTGCACACCGGCGACTCCATCACCGTGGCCCCGGCCCAGACGCTCACCGACAAGGAGTACCAGATCATGCGCAACGCCAGCCTGGCGGTGCTGCGTGAAATCGGGGTGGACACCGGTGGCTCCAACGTCCAGTTCTCGATCAACCCCAAGGACGGTCGCATGATCGTCATCGAGATGAATCCGCGGGTTTCGCGTTCCTCGGCGCTGGCTTCCAAGGCCACCGGCTTTCCGATCGCCAAGGTCGCCGCCAAGCTGGCGGTGGGCTATACGCTCGATGAACTGCGCAACGACATCACCGGTGGTGCCACGCCTGCTTCGTTCGAGCCTTCGATCGACTATGTGGTCACCAAGATCCCTCGCTTCGCCTTTGAAAAGTTCCCCACCGCCGACAACCGCCTGACCACCCAGATGAAGTCGGTGGGCGAGGTCATGGCCATGGGCCGCACCTTCCAGGAGTCCTTTCAGAAAGCCCTGCGTGGCCTGGAAGTGGGCGTGGACGGCATGAATGAGAAGACCCAGGACCGCGAAGTGCTAGAAAAAGAGCTGGGCACGCCCGGTCCTGACCGCATTTGGTACGTGGGCGACGCCTTTGCGGCCGGCTGGACCCTGGAAGAGGTCTTCAACCTCACCAAGATCGACCCCTGGTTCCTGGTGCAAATCGAAGAGATCGTCAAGATTGAACTCGAGCTCGAACGCCACCGCCTGAGCGACCTGAGTGCCGAGGAACTGCGCACGCTCAAGAAGAAAGGCTTCTCCGACCGTCGTCTGGCCAAGCTGCTCAAGAGCACAGAGGGCGAAGTCCGTGCCCGCCGCCATGCGCTGGGCATCCGTCCGGTCTACAAGCGTGTGGATACCTGTGCCGCCGAATTTGCGACCGATACCGCCTACATGTACTCCAGCTACGACGAGGAGTGCGAGGCCGAGCCCACCAGCAAGAAAAAGATCATGGTGCTCGGGGGTGGCCCCAACCGCATCGGACAGGGCATCGAGTTCGACTACTGCTGCGTGCACGCCGCGCTTGCGATGCGCGAAGACGGTTACGAGACCATCATGGTCAATTGCAATCCGGAGACTGTCTCCACCGACTACGACACTTCTGACCGTCTCTATTTCGAGCCCTTGACCCTCGAAGATGTGCTGGAGATCGTCGACAAGGAAAAGCCGACCGGGGTGATCGTGCAGTACGGCGGCCAGACCCCGCTGAAACTTGCACTGGGCCTCGAAGCGGCAGGCGTGCCCATCATCGGCACCAGCCCCGACATGATCGATGCAGCTGAAGACCGCGAGCGTTTCCAGAAGTTGCTGCATGAACTGGGCCTGCGCCAGCCGCCCAATGCCACCGCCCGCACCGAAGCCGAGGCGCTTGAGCGCGCGGCCGAACTGGGCTATCCGCTGGTGGTGCGTCCGAGCTATGTGCTCGGGGGGCGCGCCATGGAAATTGTGCACGAACAGCGTGACCTCGAGCGCTACATGCGCGAGGCGGTGAAGGTGTCCAACGATTCACCTGTGCTGCTCGACCGTTTCCTCAACGATGCCATCGAATGCGATGTCGACTGCCTGCGCGACCCCGCCGGCATGACCTTTATCGGCGGCGTGATGGAGCACATCGAGCAGGCTGGCGTGCACAGCGGTGACTCGGCCTGTTCGCTGCCGCCTTACTCACTCTCCGCCGAGACGGTGGCTGAGCTCAAGCGCCAGTCGTCTGCCATGGCAGGCGCACTCCACGTGGTGGGCCTGATGAACGTGCAGTTCGCCATCCAGAACGTCGGTGGCAAGGACGTCATCTACGTGCTCGAGGTGAACCCGCGTGCCTCGCGCACCGTTCCTTATGTGTCCAAGGCCACCGGCATCCAGCTGGCCAAGGTGGCGGCACGCTGCATGGCCGGTCAGACCCTGGCGCAGCAGGGCATCACCAAGGAGGTGACGCCACCGTACTTCAGCGTCAAAGAGGCCGTGTTCCCTTTCGTCAAGTTTCCAGGTGTAGACACTATCCTGGGCCCGGAGATGAAGTCCACTGGCGAAGTGATGGGTGTGGGCAAGACCTTCGGAGAAGCCTTCGTCAAGAGCCAGTTGGGAGCAGGGACCAAGTTGCCGCGCTCGGGCCAGGTGTTTCTCACGGTCAAGAACGGCGACAAGCCGCGTGCAGTTCAAGTGGCCAAGGCGCTGGTCGCGCTGGGCTTTGAACTGCTGGCCACCAAGGGCACGGCCATGGCGATCGCCGAAGCTGGAGTGCCTGTCCAGCAGGTCAACAAGGTCACCGAAGGCCGACCGAATATCGTGGACATGATCAAGAACAACGAAGTGGCCATGGTCATCAACACGGTGGAAGAACGCCGCAACGCGATCGCCGATTCCCGCCACATCCGCACTTCTGCGCTGCTCGCGCGGGTGACGACCTTCACCACCATCGCCGGGGCCGAGGCCGCTGTCGAGGGCATGAAGAGCATGGACAACCTGGGGGTGATTTCTGTGCAGGAGATGCACGCCCAGCTCGTTGCCTGATCATTGCGATTGTCCCGGGCCGCGCTATCATGCGGCCCTTTGACCGCCGGGGTTGCCTCGGCGGTTTGTTTTGGAGAGAGACCGATGTCCACCATCCCGATCACCAAGCGCGGTGCCGAAAAGCTCAAGGAAGAGTTGCACCGCCTCAAGACCGTGGACCGCCCGGCCGTGATCCAGGCAATTGCTGAAGCCCGCGCACAGGGTGATCTGAGCGAAAACGCCGAATACGACGCCGCCAAGGACCGACAGGGCTTCATTGAAGGCCGTATTCAGGAAATCGAGGGCAAGCTCTCGGCCGCGCAGGTCATTGATCCGGCCGGCCTGGACGCGGGTGGCCGAGTGGTTTTTGGTGCCACCGTCGAACTCGAGGACGAGAATACAGGCGAACGTGTGCGCTACCAGATCGTGGGCGAAGACGAGGCTGATCTGAAGTTGGGCCTGATCAACATCAGCAGTCCAATTGCCCGTGCCCTGATCGGCAAGGAAGAGGGCGATGTGGCCGAAGTGCAGGCGCCGGGTGGCGTGCGGCGCTACGAAATCGTGGCTGTGTCCTATCAGTAAGTGGGCCCGGGCCCGGACAAGCCTGGCCGGTGCTCATTCGTGCCAGTGCTCGGCCACCCAGCTGGCCGGCCGGATGTAGCGAAAGCGCCGGTTGCGCCGCCCGGCCAATGCATCAGGCGGATTGCATTCCCCGTGAAAGATGACGATGCGTGCATCGGCCGGAACAAAGGGCTCGGTCCATAAATTCGTGGGCCATGCCGGGATGCAGTTGTATTTGAAGCTGGGACACCAGGCTTTGGGCCAGTAGGCCAACAGGCCTTGCCGGTGCATGTAATCCGACAGGTAAGACTGCTCGTTTCGAAAACGCTGGCGGATGTTTTCGACCTGTTGGCGGAAATGGACCAGCACGTCTGGATGCGCACCCAGTTCGAAGCGGTACACCGAGGAATTGCCTGTGATGCGGCCGGGGTTCCAAAAGCGGTCGTAGTCCTTGATGATCAGGAAGCGCCCAGGGTGTTCGAAGAAACTGTCCAGGCTCCCCACGATGACCACGTCCACATCCAGAAACAGGGCGGTGCCGCGCAGGCCATGCAGGTCCTCGGTGAAGGTGACCAGCTTGGTCCAACCCCGTTCGGGAATGCCCGCAGGCAGGTCCAAGGGTGGAATCGGCAGGCAGCGCACATCAGGGTGTATGCCACTGGCATCGTCGGTCAGGCATACCATCTGGAAGTCCAGGGTGAGGTGACGCCTGACCATGGCATAGAGCCGATTGACGTATTCGGGACCGTACTTGGTTCCCCATTTCATGCAGATGACGTGACGCTGCTGGTCGGTCGCGCGCATGTCCATGTTCAGCCTTGCTGGCGCTTCTTGACGGATTTCTGCTTGGGTTTGGCCCGTTTGACCTGGCCGCCCGAGGTCAGGCGCTGGTTGCCCAACACCCGCAAGGTCTTGACTTCGGGTCGCTGACCACCGCGCTTGCTGTACTTGAGGACCTTGAAGTCCCGCGGGCCGGGCTTGCGGTCTTCGTCGGGTGCCTTGTCTTTCTTGGGCTGGGGGCGCCAGAGCACCAGCAGTTTACCGATGTGCTGGATCTGGGCCGCGCTCAGCTGGTCGGCCAGTTGCAAGTAGATGGCCTCACGGGCGGCACGGTCGTCACCCAGCACTCGGATCTTGATCAGGCCATGGGCGTTGAGGGCCGCATCGGTTTCCTTGATGACGGCGGCAGTCAGCCCGTCGTTGCCGACCATGACCACCGGGTCAAGGTGGTGGGCTTCGGCGCGGTGTTCCTTGCGCTGGGCTGGAGTCAGTTGGATTTGGGGCATGCCGCTATTATCCCTGTTTGGATACCCGAACATGAAAGTCAAAACCAAAAGCAAGAAGGTCAACAAGGCGTGGCTCAACGACCACGTCAATGACCCCTGGGTGAAGCTGGCCCACAAGGAAGGCTTCCGGGCCCGGGCGGCGTACAAGCTCAAGGAAATCGACGAAGCACTGGGCCTGATCAAGCCTGGCTACCGGGTGGTCGACCTGGGCTCCGCCCCGGGGGCCTGGAGCCAGTACTTGCGCCGCAGATTGTCTCCCCAGGGAGCGGCTGTTGGCGAGCTCAATGGCAGCATCATTGCCATCGACTTGCTGCCCATGGAGCCGATCGAGGGCGTACAGTTCCTGCAGGGCGACTTCCGTGAAGAGGAGCTGCTCTCGCAGCTCGAAGCTCTGGTGGATGGGCACCCGCTTGACACGGTGGTTTCTGACATGGCGCCCAACCTCTCGGGCGTGGCCTCGGTGGATACCGCCCGCATCAGCCACCTGGTCGAGCTGGCGGTGGAATTCGCCCGCCAGCACCTCAAACCCGAGGGGGCGCTGGTGGTGAAAGTCTTTCATGGCAGCGGCTACAACGAGCTGGTGCAGCTCTTCAAGGAGACCTTCCGGGTGGTCAAGCCCCTCAAGCCCAAGGCCTCCCGGGACCGCTCATCGGAAACCTTTCTGGTCGGGATCGGCCTCAAGCCGGCCTGATTCAAGCCGAATTACCCTTTTATCGCAGGCCCTAAAGCGTCGAAGTTGCTGTCAGGCGCTTCTGACAGGCCTACAATGGCCCAAAGCATGATTTTGACTGGAGCCCCGCTTGAATAACCCCTGGTTTTCCAAAGTTGCCGTCTGGATGGTGATTGCCATGGTGCTGTTCACTGTTTTCAAACAGTTTGACAGCCGTGGCAGTGCCGGTGCCGGCTACATGGGCTACTCCGATTTCCTCGAGGAAGTCCGAGCCAACCGCATCAAGAGCGCCACCATTCAGGAAGGACCGGGCGGCACCGAGATCGTGGCCACCACCACTGACGAGCGCCGTGTGCGCACCAATGCCACCTACCTCGATCGCGGCCTGGTGGGAGACTTGATTGCCAATGGTGTGAAGTTCGACGTCAAGCCGCGTGAGGAGGGTTCCCTGCTCATGACGCTGCTGGTCAGCTGGGGCCCCATGCTGCTGCTGATCGGGGTTTGGGTCTATTTCATGCGCCAGATGCAGGGCGGCGGCAAGGGCGGGGCCTTCAGCTTCGGCAAATCCAAGGCCCGCATGCTCGACGAAAACAACAACCAGGTCACCTTTGCCGACGTCGCTGGCTGCGACGAGGCCAAGGAAGAGGTCAAGGAAGTGGTCGACTTCCTCAAGGACCCGCAGAAATTCCAGAAACTGGGCGGCCGCATCCCGCGGGGCTTGCTTCTGGTCGGCCCTCCGGGCACCGGCAAGACCCTGCTGGCCAAGGGCATCGCCGGTGAAGCCAAGGTGCCGTTCTTCAGCATTTCTGGCTCGGATTTTGTCGAAATGTTCGTCGGCGTGGGTGCAGCCCGTGTGCGCGACATGTTCGAAAACGCCAAGAAAAACGCGCCCTGCATCATCTTCATCGACGAGATTGACGCGGTCGGCCGCCAGCGGGGCGCAGGCCTGGGCGGAGGCAATGACGAGCGCGAGCAGACCCTCAACCAGATGCTGGTCGAGATGGATGGCTTCGAGACCAACCTCGGCGTGATCGTGGTGGCTGCCACCAACCGTCCGGACATCCTGGACGCGGCGCTTTTGCGTCCTGGCCGCTTCGATCGACAGGTTTATGTGACCTTGCCGGACATTCGCGGTCGCGAACAGATTCTGAATGTGCACATGCGCAAGGTGCCGATCGGCCTGGATGTCAAGGCCGAGGTGATCGCTCGCGGCACGCCCGGCATGAGCGGCGCCGATCTGGCCAACCTGTGTAATGAGGCCGCGCTGATGGCCGCTCGCCGCAATGCCCGCGTGGTCGAGATGCAGGACTTCGAGAAAGCCAAGGACAAGATCCTCATGGGGCCCGAGCGCAAGAGCATGGTCATGCCCGAGGAAGAACGTCGCAACACGGCCTACCACGAGGCTGGACACGCTCTCATCGGCAAGCTGTTGCCCAAGTGTGACCCGGTGCACAAGGTGACCATCATCCCGCGTGGCCGGGCCCTGGGCGTGACCATGAGCCTGCCCGAGAAGGACCGCTACAGCTATGACCGGGAGTACATGCTCAACCAGATCAGCATGCTCTTTGGCGGGCGCATTGCCGAAGAAGTGTTCATGCACCAGATGACCACGGGTGCCTCCAACGACTTTGAGCGGGCCACCCAGATCGCCCGTGACATGGTGATGCGCTACGGTATGACCGATGCGCTGGGGCCGATGGTCTATGCCGAAAACGAGGGCGAGGTCTTTCTGGGCCGCTCGGTCACCAAGACCACCCACATGAGCGAACAGACGATGCAGAAGGTTGACTCTGAAGTGCGTCGCATCATTGATGAACAATACGGTCTGGCTCGCCGCTTGATCGAGGAACACAGCGACAAGATGCACGCCATGGCCAAGGCCCTGCTCGAATGGGAAACCATCGAGATGGAACAACTCGATGACATCATGGCCGGGCGTGAGCCTCGCCCGCCCAAGGACTGGACGCCGCGCACACCATCCTCCGGCGGTGGCAATGGCAGCGGAGGGGCTGCCGTGCCTACCCAGCCGTCGCCCTCGGCGGCCTGAGCCAAATGAACCATGCACGGGGCTTCGGCCCCGTTGCTTTTTTGGACCTTCTTGACCCGCATGATCTGGCAGACCAGCCGTTTCGACGTTGACCTGCACCAGCCCCGTGTCATGGGCATCGTTAACCTCACGCCCGATTCCTTTTCGGACGGAGGTCGCCACGATTCGGTACGGGCTGGTCTTGAGCATGCCGAGCAGTTGCTCCGTGATGGGGCCGACATCCTGGACATCGGTGGTGAATCGACGCGCCCGGGTTCTCCAGTGGTCCCTGCAGAAGTGGAATGGCAGCGCATCGAGGGTGTTTTGCACGAAGTGGTGCGCTGGAAGGTGCCACTGTCTGTCGACACATACAAAGCGGTCACCATGCGCAGGGCCTTGGATCTGGGGGTCGACATCATCAACGACATCTGGGCCTTGCAGCAGGAAGGCGCGCAGTCAGTGGTGACAGGGCACCCCCGCTGCGGTATTTGCCTGATGCACATGCACCGCGATCCGCAGACCATGCAGAAGGCGCCGATGGAGGGCGATGTGGTGCCGGCGGTCGCGGCATTTCTCAATGCGCGTGCTGCAACCTTGCGCGCCGAGGGGGTGGGCCCTGAGCGCATCGTGCTGGATTACGGGATTGGTTTTGGCAAAACGGTAGCCCAGAATTTCAGTCTGCTGGCGCGACAGGAGGTGCTGGCAGGTCTGGGATACCCCTTGCTGGCGGGCTGGTCGCGCAAATCGTCCCTGGGGGCCCTGCTGGCCCGGGATGGCAAGGCGCCGGCGCCCGAGCAGCGTCAGTCCGCCAGCGTGGCTGCTGCATTGCTGGCGGTGCAGCGTGGGGCACGCATCTTGCGGGTGCACGATGTGCGCGAAACGGTGGACGCCCTGCGCGTGTTGCAGGCGGTGCACAGCGCAATGCAGTCGGGCGACTGAGGCCTGCGGATCGATAAAATCAAATGCATTGCAGAAACAGGAAGACGGCATGGCGCGACAGTATTTCGGTACCGATGGCATCCGTGGACGCGTAGGCCAGAGCCCGATCACCCCCGATTTTGTGTTGCGTCTTGCCCATGCGGTCGGACGCGTGCTCAAGGCCGGCGAGGCGCATCCGCTGGTTCTCATCGGCAAGGACACCCGCATCTCCGGCTACATGCTCGAGAGCGCACTGGAGTCGGGATTCAATTCTGCAGGTGTGGATGTGATGCTGCTGGGACCGGTGCCAACGCCGGCTGTGGCGTACCTGACGCGCGCACAGCGCGCCAGTCTCGGGGTGGTCATCAGTGCCAGCCACAACCCGTTTGAGGACAACGGTATCAAGTTCTTCAGTGCCCAGGGCACCAAGCTGCCCGACGATTGGGAGCTTGCCGTGGAGTCTGCCCTGGAGGCCCCGCCGGTCTGGGCGGATTCTGCAGACCTTGGCAAGACGCGACGCCTGGTCGATGCGGCTGGTCGCTATATTGAATTTTGCAAGAGCACCTTCCCCGGTCACCTTTCGCTTAAGGGAATGCGCATTGTGGTTGATGCCGCCCATGGTGCGGCATACCAGATCGCGCCCAAGGTCCTGCATGAACTTGGGGCAGATGTGTTTTCGATCGGCTGTGAGCCTGATGGCCTGAACATCAACCAGGGAGTCGGAGCGACCCATCCGCAGGCGCTGATCGATGCCGTGTTGTTGCACCGCGCTGATGTCGGCATTGCACTGGACGGTGATGCCGACCGCCTGCAGATCGTGGACTCGTCCGGCCGCCTGTTCAACGGGGATGAGCTGCTCTATCTGATGGTGGTCGATCGGCTGTCTCACCAGCAGCCTGTGCCGGGTGTCGTGGGCACGCTGATGACCAATATGGCCATCGAACTGGCCCTGCGACGTCGTGGGGTCGAGTTTGTGCGGGCGAAGGTCGGTGACCGCTATGTGCTGGAGTTGCTCGCCGAGAAAGGCTGGCTGCTCGGCGGCGAAGGTTCTGGCCATTTGCTTGCACTCGACAAGCACACCACCGGCGACGGTCTGGTCAGTGCCCTGCAGGTGCTGCAGGCCTGTGTGGCCAGCGGCAAAACCCTGGCTGAAATGCTGGGGGATGTGCAGCTTTTTCCGCAAACCCTCATCAATGTGCGGCTCCCGCCCGGGTTCGACTGGAAGCAGCACCTTCCCCTGCAGGCCGCGACACGCGAGGCCGAGACGGCCCTGGCCGATTCGGGACGCATCCTGATCCGTGCCAGCGGGACCGAACCCTTGCTGCGGGTGATGGTGGAGGCGCGTGACGCAGCCCTGGCTCAGGCCACCGCCGAGCGCATTGCTGTGTCCGTGCCGGGGGGCTGACCAGGGCTTGCGCACGGCGGCGTCGACTCGCCAGCTTGTCAGTAGATCAATCGCTCCGGCCGGATTTCCTGCAGGATGGTGGTGGCAATTTCCTCAATCGACTTGGTGGTCGTGGACAGCCAGCGGATGCCTGAGCGACGCATCATGGCCTCGGCCTCGGCAACTTCCATGCGGCAATTGTCCAGGCTGGCGTAGCGGGAGTTCGGGCGCCGTTCCGATCGGATTTCGCACAACCGCTCCGGCTGGATGGTCAGGCCAAAGATCTTCTTGCGGTAGGGCACCAGCGCTGGTGGCAGCTGGCGGCGTTCGAAATCTTCCGGGATGAGCGGGTAATTCGCCGCCTTGAGTCCGTGCTGCATGGCCAGGTACAGGCTGGTGGGTGTCTTGCCGCTGCGGCTGACCCCCACCAGGATCACGTCCGATCCTTCCAGATCTTGGTGCGACTGGCCGTCATCATGGACCAATGAAAAGTTGATGGCCTCGATCCGGTCATGGTATTCCTTGCTCTTACTCACGTCCGAGAAACGGCCCACACGGTGGTGTGACTTGATCCCCAGTTCCTGCTCGAGCGGATGCACGAACATGCCGAACATGTCCAGCAGCATGCCCTGGCAGTTTTCCTTGATCACGTGCAGGACTTCCATGTTCACCAGGGTGGTGAAAACGATCGGCTTGCTGCCTTCGATTTCGCCGGTGTGGTTGATCTGGCGGACCGCCTGATGGGCTTTGTCTACGGTGTCGACAAAGGGCAGCCGGACATGGCGTGTCTTGAAATCGAACTGGGCCAGGATGGCGTTGCCGAAGGTTTCGGCCGTGATGCCGGTGCCATCGGATACAAAAAAAACGGTGCGTTGGGGCATGAGTGAAGAAAAAATCAAGGCGGACAGGAGGGGGTGACGCCTACAATCTGGAACATTATCCATTGCCCCGAGCACTGCCCTACAAGAACGAACCACAAGGCGTTGCCGCTGGCCTGGAACCCGGTTTTTAACTTTGGAGTCCTTCATGTCCAACCTGTTCGAGGCCACCGCCCTGGTCGTGCCCTTTGAAAAACTGCGGATGACCGACGTCGAAATCGTCGGCGGTAAGAACGCCAGCCTGGGAGAGATGATTTCCCAGCTGCCTGCCGGGGTCAAAGTCCCCACCGGCTTTGCCACCACTGCACATGCTTTCCGGGAATTCCTGAAGAACGACGGACTGGGCACGCGCATCAATGCCAGGCTCGACGCACTGGACACCGAGGACGTGCGTGCCCTGGCGGCAGTTGGCGCCGAGATCCGCGCCATGGTCGAGGCCCAGCCGTTTCCGGCCGATCTGGAAAAGGCCATCCGCGAAGCTTTCGCCCAATTGCAAGGCGGCCAGTCGGATGCTTCTTTTGCCGTGCGTTCTTCGGCCACTGCCGAAGACCTGCCCGACGCTTCTTTTGCCGGCCAGCAGGAGACCTTCCTGAACGTGGTGGGCATCGAGGACGTGCTGCTCAAGATGAAAGAGGTGTTCGCCTCGCTTTACAACGACCGTGCGATCAGCTACCGAGTACACAAAGGTTTTGCGCATGCCGATGTCGCGCTTTCTGCAGGTGTGCAGCGCATGGTGCGCTCGGACCTGGGCGCCGCCGGGGTGATGTTCACCATCGACACCGAGTCGGGCTTTGAGGACGTGGTGTTCATCACTTCCAGCTACGGACTTGGCGAGACAGTGGTGCAGGGGGCAGTCAACCCCGATGAGTTTTACGTGCACAAGCCCATGCTGACGGCGGACAAGCGTGCGGTGATCCGGCGCAATCTGGGTTCCAAGCTCATCCAGATGGTCTTCTCCAGCGCCGAGGAAAAGGCCAGCAGTGGCAAGCTTGTCAAGACGGTGGATGTGCCTGCCGAACTGCGTAACCGTTACAGTCTCAGCGATGCCGACGTCGAACAGCTTGCGCGGTATGCGTTGGTCATTGAACAGCATTATGGGCGTCCGATGGACATCGAGTGGGGCAAGGATGGACGCGACGGTCAGCTTTACATCCTGCAGGCCCGGCCCGAGACGGTCAAAAGCCAGGCCAAGGGTACGGCCGAACTTCGCTACAAACTCAAGGGACACTCGACCGTTCTGGCAGAGGGGCGTGCCATCGGTCAGAAGATCGGCACCGGCCCGGTGCGCTTGGTACACAACATCAGCGAAATGGACAAGGTTCAGGCAGGCGATGTGCTGGTGACGGACATGACCGATCCGAACTGGGAGCCGGTGATGAAACGCGCCAGTGCCATCGTCACCAACCGAGGCGGACGCACCTGCCACGCAGCCATCATCGCCCGTGAGCTGGGCATCCCGGCGGTCGTTGGTTGTGGCAACGCCACCGACACCCTGGCCAATGGCACCCTGGTGACCGTCAGCTGCGCCGAGGGCGACACAGGGCGCATTTACGATGGGCTGGTTGAAACCGAAGTGACCGAAGTGCAACGCGGCACCATGCCCGAAATCGCCACCAAGATCATGATGAATGTCGGCAACCCCCAACTGGCCTTCGATTTTGCCCAGCTGCCCAATGCTGGTGTTGGACTGGCCCGTCTGGAATTCATCATCAACAACAACATTGGCGTTCATCCCAAGGCCATTCTGGATTACCCAGCCATTGACGCGGACCTGAAAAAAGCGGTGGAGTCGGTGGCTCGCGGTCACGCTTCGCCACGCGCCTTCTATGTCGACAAGGTCGCCGAAGGCGTGGCCTCTATCGCAGCAGCTTTCTGGCCCAAGCCGGTGATTGTTCGCTTGTCGGACTTCAAGAGCAACGAGTACCGCAAGCTCATTGGCGGCAGCCGTTATGAGCCGGAAGAGGAAAACCCGATGCTCGGCTTCCGCGGCGCCACCCGTTACATCAGTGAAGACTTCCGCGAGGCGTTTGCCATGGAGTGCGAGGCCCTCAAGCGCGTGCGTGGCGAGATGGGCCTGAGCAATGTGCAGGTGATGGTGCCCTTTGTGCGTACCCTGCGGCAGGCCGAACGCGTCACGCAGTTGCTCGCCAGCCATGGCCTGGTGCGTGGCGAGAACGGGCTCAGGTTGATCATGATGTGCGAGGTGCCTACCAATGCCATCCTGGCCGACCGCTTTTTGCAGTACTTCGATGGTTTCTCGATCGGCTCGAACGACCTGACCCAGCTCACGCTGGGCCTGGACCGTGATTCAGGCATGGAATTGCTAGCGGCAGATTTTGACGAGCGCGATCCGGCGGTGACCACCCTGATTGCTCAGGCCATTGCGGCTTGCCGGGCTCAAGGCAAGTACATCGGCATATGTGGTCAGGGCCCCAGCGATCATCCCGACTTTGCGCACTGGCTGATGGAGCAGGGCATCAGCTCGATTTCCCTCAATCCAGACACCGTGGTCGAAACCTGGACCGCCCTGGGTCGGGGCCAGGCCTGAGCTGGCCATGCCCATGGCACATCAGGACAGCGCAGGTATGCCAGCCAGCTACCGCTGGCGTTTGCACCGCAATGTCCTGCTGTTTGTATTATTGTTGCTGGGCTTGCTGGCGGCCATGGCCTGGGCTGAGCAAGCCGGGCTCTCGCGCAACCTGATCGGCCCGATCTTTCTTTTCAGCACGGTGATGATCTATGCGCTCATCGGGATCGCCGGGCGCACCACCGACGCCAACGAATACTACGTGGCCGGTCGCCGGGTACCGGCCATGTACAACGGCATGGCCACCGCAGCAGACTGGATGAGCGCGGCGTCCTTTATCAGTCTTGCCGGCGCTCTTTACCTGCAGGGTTTTTCCGGTTCCGGCAACCAGCCTGGTGGTCTGGCCTATGTCATGGGCTGGACGGGTGGCTTTTGCCTGGTCGCCCTGCTGATTGCGCCGCAATTGCGGGCGATGGAGCTCTACACACTGCCAGATTTTTTCCGTGTGCGTTATGGGGGGCGATGGCCTCAGGTGCTGGCCGCGCTGGCGGCGGTGGTCTGTTCTTTTACCTATGTGGTGGCACAGATCTACGGGATCGGGCTGATCGCATCGCGACTGACCGGGGTGCAGTTCGAAATTGGCATCCTGCTGGGACTCGGCGGAGTGCTGCTGTGTTCATTTCTGGGGGGCATGCGTGCGATCACCTGGACACAAGTGGCCCAGTACATCGTTTTGCTGCTGGCCTTTCTGATCCCGGTGTCCTGGCTGGCTTACCGGCAGCTGGGGACACCGGTGGCGCCTTTTGCCTACGGCCATCAGCTGGCCAAGATTGATGCGATGGAAAAGCGGCTCATCGATGACCCGGCGGAGCTGCAGGTGCGCGAGGAATTCGCACGCAGAGCCCGAGTCTTCGAAACTCGTCTGCAGGATGTGGAGGGCTCGATGGCTTCGCTTCGCATCGAACTGGAAGAAAGGATCCGCTCGCTCAAAGCCCAGGGGGCCGACTTTGCGGTGATTGCCCAGGCTCGCAGAGAATTGCTGGCCTTGCCGCGCGATCCCGAGACTGCAAAAGAGCAGTGGAGCCGAGCCCTGCGCGAAAATCAGGAGCGCGCCCGTCCGCTGGGCGGCATGCCGCCGCACGCTCAGGCTTTCGGTGCTTCAACGACTGAAGAGACAGAGAGCGCAGACGTTCAGAAAGCACGCACCAATTTCATTGCGCTGGTGTTTTGCCTGATGCTGGGGACCGCCGGCTTGCCCCATTTGCTGACCCGCTTCTACACCCTGCCCAGCACTGGCGAAGCCCGCAGTTCGGTGGCCTGGTCACTGTTTTTCATTGCCCTGATCTACCTCAGCGCGCCAGCCCTTGCCGTACTGGTCAAGTTCGAGATCATGCACAGCCTGGTGGGCAGCAGTTTCGAAGACCTGCCAGGCTGGATGGCCCAGTGGGCAAGGCTGGACCCGGGGCTGATCGACGTCGCTGACGTCAATGGTGACCGCATTCTGCAGTTCGGCGAAATCCGTCTGGGGGCCGACCTGGTCATGCTCGCTACGCCCGAGCTGGGGGGTATGCCATTCGTCGTCTCTGGACTGGTGGCTGCAGGGGGGCTGGCGGCCGCACTGTCCACTGCGGATGGCCTGCTGCTCACCATCAGCAATGCACTGGTTCATGACCTGAGGGTGCAACGCCAGTACAGTCCCCGTTCTGCCGAAGGTCGGGTGATTCTGTCCAAATTCGCCTTGCTGGCGGTGGCCATGTTGGCAGCCTTTGTGGCGGCACTCAAGCCTGCTGAAATCCTTGCGCTTGTATCGGCGTCCTTTTCGCTGGCCGCCGCCGCTTTTTTCCCGGCCATGGTCAGCGGACTGCTCAGTGCCCGGGTGGATCGCCGGGCGGCAGTGCTGGGCATGCTCACGGGCCTGGGCGTGACCATTGCCTATATGGTGGTCAATGCGACCGGATTCAGACAATTCTGGGGCTTGGACCCGCAAAGTCCGCTGTGGTGGGGTGTCCATCCGATGTCTGCAGGCATTTTCGGGGTTCCGGCCGGTTTTGCGGCCATCGCCCTGGCTACGCTGGCCAGCACGGTCAGGCAGCGCCGGCGGGGCGCCAGGACACACTCTGGGCCTGAGCTATAATCCGGGGTTCCCTTGCTGCACCCCGAACAGACGCCGTGGGCAGCTTCCACCATCCACAAGGAGTTTCAATGCGTCATTACGAAATCATTTTGCTGATCCATCCGGATCAAAGCGAACAGGTTCCGGCCATGCTGGAGCGTTACAAGGGCATGATCACCACCGGCGGCGGAAAAATCCACCGTGTGGAAGACTGGGGGCGCCGTCAGCTGGCCTACCAGATCAACAAACTGGCCAAGGCCCATTACCTGTGCATCAACATCGAAGCCGACCAGGCGGTGATGGCCGAACTCGAGCATGCCTTCAAGTTCAACGATGCCGTGTTGCGCCATTTGACGGTTCAGAAGAAGAAAGCCGAAACCGCGCCTTCTTCCATGATGAAGACCGTCGAGCGCGAAGAGGCTCGCAAGGCCCAGCAAGCCGAATTTGCAGCCTGATCCTGCCTGACCCAAGGGGAGTGAACCACACCGACCTGTCTGCCTGTATCGCCGAGCTTTCTGCTTTGCGTTACACGCCCGCTGGCCTGCCTGCACTGGACCTGATGCTCGAGCACAGTTCACAGCAATCAGAAGCCGGGCACGCCAGGCAGGTGCATCTGAAGATCCGTGCGCTGGCGCTGGGCGTCCAGGCCGAACGGCTCTCCAGGCAAGAGGTTGGTAGTCAATGGCGTTTTCAGGGATTCCTGGCCACCCCTCGTCAAGGCAGGAGCGTTGTGCTCCATATCCAAGAGTTCCAGCAAGATTAATTTCAGGAGGCCCCCATGGCCACATTCAAAAAATTTGACAAGAACAAGCGTCCCAAGCGCAACACCCAGTCCCTGCTGTTCAAGCGCAAGCGTTTCTGCCGCTTCACGGTGGCCGGCGTGGAAGAGATCGACTACAAAGATGTCGACACCCTGCGTGATTTCATTGCCGAAAACGGCAAAATCATCCCGGCCCGCCTGACGGGCACACGCGCCATCTACCAGCGCCAGCTCAACACCGCCATCAAGCGCGCGCGCTTCCTGGCCTTGTTGCCCTACAGCGATCAGCACAAAGTCTAAGGAGAACAACCATGCAAGTTATCCTGCTCGAAAAGGTTGTGAATCTGGGTAACCTCGGCGATATCGTCAAGGTCAAAGACGGCTACGCCCGCAACTTCCTGATCCCCTCCGGCCGCGCTCGCCGCGCCACCGAAGCCAACAAGGCCGAATTTGAAGCTCGTCGCGCCGAGCTCGAAAAAGCTGCTGCCGCCAAGCTGGCCGAAGCCCAGGCGCTTGGCGAGAAGCTCGCCGGCCTGACCGTCAAGCTGACCCAGAAGGCCGGTGTGGACGGTCGCCTGTTTGGCTCCGTGACCAACCATGACATCGCAGAAGAACTTTCCAAGCAGGGCTTCGCGGTGGCCAAGGCCCAGGTTCGGATGCCCAACGGCCCGATCAAGACGGTCAGCGACTCGACCGTGTCTGTGGCACTGCACACCGATGTCGTGGTCGACGTGAACGTGACCGTGTACGGCGAAACCGCCTGAACCAGACTCGTTCCCCAACGAGCCGCCGCCTGCGAAGGCTGGCGGCTTTTTCTTTTCAAGGTCAGGGTTTTACCTTTGTTTTCACGGGCTTCCCACTGCTTATCCACAGCCTTGTCCCATGACGTTCTGGCGTCTGAAGGGTACGATGCACTTTTGTTGTTTTCGCCATGTCTGCTGTCTACCCCGACCACTTGAACGAATTACCCATCGACTTTTCGGCTGACCAGCAAGTTGCCCAGCTGCGGGTGCCGCCACATTCGATCGAGGCCGAATCCAGCGTGCTTGGTGGTCTCTTGCTTGACAACGGTGCTTGGGACCGCGTTGGTGACTTGCTCGTCGATGGTGACTTCTATCGCCATGAGCACCAACTCGTCTACTCGGCAATCGGCGCCCTCATCAATGCCTCCAAGCCGGCCGACGTGATCACGGTATTTGAGCACTTGCAAAGCCAGGGACATGCCGACTCGGTGGGGGGGCTGGGCTACCTGAATTCGCTGGCGCAGTATGTGCCCAGCGCCAGCAACATCCGTCGTTACGCCGAAATCGTTCGCGAGCGCGCCATTCTGCGCAAACTGGTATCTGCCAGTGACGAGATCGCCACCCAGGCGTTCAACCCCAAGGGCAAGCCGGTAGACAAGATCCTGGACGAAGCCGAACAGAAGATCTTCAACATCGGCGAAGAGGGCTCGCGCATGAAGCAGGGCTTTCAGTCGATGGATTCACTGGTCGTGCAATTGCTCGATCGCGTGCAGGAAATGGCCGACAACCCCAATGACATCACCGGGGTACCGACCGGCTTCCACGACCTGGACCGAATGACCTCGGGTTTGCAGCCTGGGGACCTGGTGGTACTGGCGGCGCGACCCTCGATGGGAAAGACAGCGTTTGCCATCAATATTGCGGAACATGTGGCGCTCAATGAAGGCTTGCCTGTGGCGGTCTTCTCGATGGAAATGGGGGCTTCCCAACTGGCTGTGCGTATTGTGGGCTCGATCGGACGCGTTGACCAAGGCCACCTGCGGACAGGCAAGCTGACTGATGAGGAATGGCCTCGGCTGACCGAAGCCATTGAGCGGCTGCGTACCGTCTCCTTGCACATCGATGAAACACCGGGCCTGACGCCCAGTGAGCTGCGCGCCAACTCGCGCCGTCTGGCGCGCCAGTGCGGCAAGCTGGGCCTGATCGTGGTTGACTACCTGCAGCTGATGAGTGGTTCCAGCAGCTCGGATGGAGACAACCGTGCCACTGAGCTGGGCGAAATATCACGCGGCCTGAAGATGCTGGCCAAGGAACTGCAATGTCCTGTCATTGCCCTGTCCCAGCTTAACCGGGGCGTGGAACAGCGCACCGACAAGCGGCCCATGATGAGCGATCTTCGTGAGTCCGGCGCCATCGAGCAGGACGCGGACATCATCATGTTCATCTACCGCGACGATTACTACAACAAGGACTCCAAGGACCCTGGTGTTGCCGAGATCATCATTGGCAAGCAGCGTAACGGGCCAACAGGGACCGTCAAACTGGCTTTCCTCAAGCCCCTGACCCGTTTCGAAAGCCTCGCCACCGGGTACGGTGGTGGCGACGACTACTGATCAGAGCACTTCACTTGCAAAGTCGGCCAGGCGCGAGCGCTCGCCGCGCGCCAGCGTGATGTGTCCGCCGTGGGCCCAGCCCTTGAACCGGTCGACAGCGTACGTCAGGCCTGATGAACCTTCGGTGAGGTACGGCGTATCGATCTGGGCCAGGTTGCCCATGCATACAATCTTGGTGCCGGGTCCAGCGCGCGTGATGAGGGTTTTCATCTGCTTGGGGGTGAGGTTCTGTGCCTCGTCAATGATCACGTACTTGTTCATGAAGGTGCGGCCGCGCATGAAGTTCATGCTTTTTATCTTGATGCGGCTTTTGATCAGTTCGTTGGTGGCTGCACGCCCCCATTCGCCGGCACCACCGCCGTCTCCCTTGGCCAGGAATTCCAGGTTGTCGTCGAGTGCGCCCATCCAGGGCCCCATCTTCTCCTCTTCGGTGCCCGGCAGAAAGCCAATGTCCTCGCCGACGCTGACGGTGGCCCGCGTCATGATGATTTCGGTGTAACGGCGGTCGTCAAGCACCTGGGTCAGCCCTGCGGCCAGGGCCATGAGTGTCTTTCCTGTACCCGCAGTGCCGGCAAGTGTCACGAAATCGATGTCTGGATCGGTCAGCAGGTTCATGGCGAAGTTCTGTTCCCGGTTACGGGTGGTGACACCCCAGATGGCATTTTTCTGGTGGTTGAAGTCCTTGAGGGTGCGCAGCACTGCGGTCTTGCCTCGGATCTCGGTTACGCGGGCATACAGCGCAGGCTCGCCTGCGGCTTCAAAAAATACGAACTGATTGATCAGCAGTTGCGGCACGATGGGACCGCTGATGCGGTAATAGGTGTGGCTGCCTTGCTGCCAACTCTCGACTGTTTTGCCGTTCTTGCTCCAGAAGTCTGCAGGCAGGGCGAGGGCACCTGAATACAGCAGGTCTCCGTCTTCCAGGGCCTTGTCGTTTTGGTAGTCCTCTGCCTGTAGGCCGAGCGCGCGTGCCTTGACCCGCATGTTGATGTCTTTTGACACCAGCACCACCTCCCGCGGGGCATGCAATTTGACCAGGGCCCTTACAACGCCCAGGATCTGGTTGTCGGCCTTGCCCTGGGGCAGGGCTAGCGGAAGCGAGAGGTCCAGTGGCTGGGTCTGGAAGAAGAGACTGCCCGCAGCCTCCACAAAACCAGTGGCGCTCAAGGGCAGGCCCTTGCCCATGTCGGTGCCTTGTACCGCTGCCAGGGCATCCAGGGATCGACTGGCCTGGCGCGCATTGCGCGCCACCTCGGTCATGCCCTTTTTGTGACCATCAAGTTCTTCGAGCACGATCATGGGCAGGAACACATCGTGCTCCTCAAAGCGGAACAGGCTCATCGGGTCGTGCATCAGCACGTTGGTGTCGAGCACAAACAACTTGCGCGGACCGCTGGATTTGCGGTTCTTGCGGCTCTCGCGAGTGGGTGCCAGCGAAGCAGGCGCTGGTTTTTCAGGTGCTGATTCGAGGGCGGATGTCTTTGTGCTCTTGCGTTGGCGCGCGGGGGCAGGCTCAGGCGAGCGTCGGGGTGCGGGTTGCGATTCGGATGTTGCAGTCTCGGATGCGCTGTCCAGCAACTCGATGGTTTTCGATTGGAGTCGGCTGGCGCGCTGGGTCGGGGCGGGGGGCAGGGGCATGGAACAAGGCCTCTCGGTGAACAGGATCGGATGCAGCTGGGTAAAGAAAAAGCCGCCAGGAGGCCGTGGCGGCTTGGTGTTTTTCTGACGGGCAGAAACTCGACTGCATAGGCCCATTATGCACGAGTGGTGTGTCTCCCCTCGTGACGGGCATCAGGGCTTACCCTGCCTGATTTCAGCCGGCTTTCTTCAGGGCCTTGACGGCCTTGAGCACCTCTTCAACATGGCCAGGGACCTTGAGGCCGCGCCACTCTTGTTTGAGGGTTCCATCGGTGCCAATCAGGAAGGTGCTGCGTTCGATGCCCTTGACCTTCTTGCCATACATGATTTTGTTCTTGACCACGCCGAACATGTGGCACATCTTTTCTTCGGTGTCTGCGATCAATTCAAATGGCAATTCCAGCTTTGTCTTGAAATCGTCATGGGACTTCATGTTGTCACGCGAGACGCCGAACACGGTGGCCCCCGCCTTCACAAAATCCTTGTATTTGTCCCGGAACTGCATGGCTTCGGTGGTGCAGCCGGGGGTATTGTCCTTGGGGTAGAAGTAAAGCACCAGGATCTGGCCCATGTGGGAGGTGTTGGAAACCTTCAGGCCACCAGTGGCGTTCGCTTCAAATTCGGGAAGGGGTTTGTTGAGAACGATCGCCATGGACTTGTCTATTCTGTAAGCTGGGGAGGGGGTGCCGCCGGGAAGGCAGTCTGCAGCACGCAGCAACCATGTCGGACGCCCCGAAAGTCGTTATTTTAACGCGAAACACACCTGGCCGGGACCCGGCGCAAACCGGTATGCGCACCTCTCAGTTCTGCTCAAGCAACAAGGCAGCCAGCACCTTGCGACCTTCGCTGGCCAGAATGTTGTATGTGCGACAGGCGGCGGCCGTGTCCATGCTCTCCAGCCCCACCCGACGCTCGGCAAAAGGCGCCAGCCAGGCCGCCGGAGGAAAGCGCATGCGCCGACCGGTGCCCAGGATCACCAGTTCAGCCCCGCTGTGGGCCAGCTCACGCAAATGTGCATCTGACAACGCATCGAAATGGCATGGCGCCCACGGCTGCGGGGGCAGTTCGGGCATGCTGCTGAGGATCACGGAACCGTCAAAGCGTTGGTCATCGATCTGCAGCCAATCCGGGTGGTGGGCGCGCACCAGCGGTGCGCTGGATTTGTCAGGCTGGAGTTTCATCGATCGGTACGTGTTCTGGTCGGGAAAACGGCCAGTTCTGTGGTCAAATTATAGGTTTTCCCTGATTGCCCAGTCCGGAGGGACCTTGAAGACCGTTCAGAAATCCGCCAAGCTCGCCAATGTCTGTTACGACATCCGTGGGCCGATCATGGACCGTGCGCGCCAGATGGAAGAGGACGGCCACAAGATCATCAAGCTCAACATCGGCAACCTGGCGGTTTTCGGTTTTGACGCGCCCGAGGAGATCCAGCAGGACATGATCCGCAACCTGCCCAATTCGGCAGGCTATTCGGACAGCAAGGGCATTTTTGCAGCCCGCAAGGCAGTGATGCACGAGACCCAGAAGCAGGGCATCAAGGGCGTCACGCTCGACGACATTTATCTGGGCAACGGCGCCAGCGAACTCATCGTGATGGCCACCAACGCCCTGCTGGACAACGGTGACGAACTGCTGCTGCCGGCGCCGGATTACCCCTTGTGGACTGCGGCCGCCAGCCTGTCTGGTGGCACTCCTGTCCACTACATGTGTCAGGAATCCAATGGCTGGATGCCGGATCTGGCGGATATCCGGGCCCGGATCACAAGCCGCACCAAGGGCATCGTGGTCATCAACCCGAACAATCCGACCGGCGCGCTCTACTCGCGCGACTTGCTGCTGGGCATTGTGGCGATCGCACGAGAACACGGCCTGGTGATCTTTGCCGATGAGGTGTACGACAAGGTCCTCTATGACGGTGTGGTGCATACCCCGATTGCCAGCCTGTCCGAGGATGTGCTGACGCTCACCTTCAACTCCCTCTCCAAGAGCTACCGTTCCTGCGGTTACCGTGCAGGCTGGATGGTGGTCTCGGGTGACAAGAAGCCGGCACTGGACTACATAGAGGGCCTGAACATGCTCTCGAACATGCGCCTGTGCGCCAATGTTCCCGGGCAGTGGGCGGTTCAGACGGCCCTGGGCGGCTACCAGAGCATCAATGAACTGGTGGGTGAGGGCGGTCGCCTGCGCAAGCAACGCGATCTGGCTCATCAACTGATCACCGCCATTCCGGGCGTCAGCTGTGTCAAGCCGCAGGCGGCACTGTACATGTTCCCGCGTCTGGACCCGAAGGTCTACCCCATCGCCGACGACCAGAAGTTCTTCCTCGACCTGCTCGAAGAAACCAAGGTCATGCTGGTGCAGGGTACCGGATTCAACTGGCCGGCGCCCGACCATTTCCGCATCGTGTTCCTCCCTCATGAAGATGATCTGCGCGAGGCGATCCAGCGTGTGGCGCGTTTCCTGGAGGGTGTCCGCAAGCGCTTTGGCACCGACAAGATCAGCGCCTGATTCCTGTTTTCCCCACCCGGGCCCTCACGAGGGGCCTGACTTCTTCTCAGCAACTCACCATGAAACCCATCCAAGTTGGCCTTCTCGGCATCGGTACCGTTGGCAGCGGCACTTTCCATGTTCTCCAGCGCAATGCGCAGGAAATCCAGCGTCGCGCTGGCAGGGGCATCGACATCACCATGGTGGCGGATCTGGATGTGGCACGAGCCAGGGCGGTGGTGGGTGAGGGCGTGCAGGTGGTCGATGATGCCCGCAAGGTCATTGCCAACCCCGATATCGACATCGTGATCGAACTGATTGGCGGCTATGGCATTGCCAAGGCCCTGGTGCTCGAAGCGATCGCGGCGGGCAAGCATGTGGTCACTGCCAACAAGGCGCTGCTGGCTGTGCATGGCACCGAAATCTTCGCCGCTGCACACGCCAAGGGCGTGATGGTCGCCTTCGAAGCTGCTGTGGCCGGCGGCATTCCGATCATCAAGGCCCTGCGCGAGGGGCTGACTGCCAACCGCATCCAGTGGGTGGCCGGCATCATCAACGGTACCACCAACTTCATCCTCTCGGAGATGCGCGACAAGGGGCTGGACTTTGCTGTGGTTCTCCAGGAAGCCCAACGGCTGGGTTATGCCGAGGCCGATCCGACTTTTGACATCCAAGGAGTGGACGCTGCCCACAAGGCCACGCTGATGAGCGCATTGGCATTTGGCATTCCAGTCCAGTTCGACAAGGCCTACGTGGAAGGCATCACCCAGCTTGGCGCGGCCGACATCAAATACGCCGAGCAACTGGGCTACCGCATCAAGCTCCTGGGCATCACCAAACGCGTGGCCAAGGGCATCGAACTGCGCGTGCACCCCAGTCTTGTACCCAGTGCCCGCCTGATCGCCAATGTCGAAGGTGCAATGAATGCCGTGATGGTGCAGGGCGATGCTGTGGGCACCACCCTCTACTATGGAAAGGGTGCAGGGTCCGAACCCACTGCCAGTGCGGTGGTCGCCGATCTGGTGGACATCACCCGCTTGCACACGGCCGATCCACAAAACCGCGTGCCCCACCTGGCTTTCCAGCCCGATGCGCTCACCAATCTGCCGGTGCTGCCCATGGACGAGGTGGTCACCAGCTACTACCTGCGCCTGCGCGTGACCGATGAGGCCGGTGTGCTGGCCAAGCTGACCGGCCTGCTGGCGGGTGCAGGCATCAGCATTGACGCCATCCTGCAACGCGAAGCCGACCAGGTCAGCGGCGCCAACCAGACCGATGTGATCATCCTCACCCACGACACCCGCGAGGGCACCATGAACGGCGTGCTGGCCCAGATGCAGGCCCTGCCCACCGTGCTGGCCCCGATCGTGCGCATCCGCAAGGAAGAGCTGGCCTGATGCTGTACCTCTCGACCCGCGGCCACCCGGACCGCAAGCATTTCTGTGAAATCCTGCTCGAAGGCCTGGCGCCCGATGGCGGCCTGTACCTGCCCGAGCGTTACCCGCAACTGGACGATGCCGAACTCACGCGCCTGCGCCAGGTCTGGCAGCGCCAGGGCTACGCTGCGCTGGCCTTCGAGGTCCTGTCGCTCTACATCGACGACATCCCGGCCGCCGATCTGAAGGCCCTGTGCGAGAAGACCTACACGGCTGCGGTCTATGGCACCGAGGCCATCGTGCCGCTCAAGCCGCTGCAGGCGGCGGGCGATGAGAAGTCCGAGCTGTACCTGCAAGCCCTGTCCAACGGCCCGACGCTGGCCTTCAAGGACATGGCCATGCAGTTGCTGGGCAACCTGTTCGAATACGAACTGGGCCGCCGCGGCGAAGAACTGAACATCCTGGGCGCCACTTCGGGCGACACCGGCAGCGCGGCCGAATACGCCATGCGCGGCAAGAAGGGCGTTCGCGTCTTCATGACCAGTCCGCACGGTCGCATGAGCCCCTTCCAGCAGGCGCAGATGTTCAGCCTGCTCGATGAAAACATCCACAACATCGCCATCGAAGGTGTGTTTGATGACTGCCAGGACATCGTCAAGGCGGTGTCCAACGATCTGGACTTCAAGCGCAAGTACAAGATCGGCACCGTCAATTCGATCAATTGGGCGCGTCTGCTGGCGCAGGTGGTGTATTACTTTGCCGGCTATTTCCAGGCGACTTCGGACAACGCGCAGAAGGTCAGCTTCACCGTGCCCAGCGGCAACTTCGGCAACGTCTGCGCCGGCCATGTGGCCCGCATGATGGGCCTGCCCATCGACAAGCTCGTGGTGGCGACCAACGAAAACGACGTGCTCGACGAATTTTTCCGCACCGGCCTCTACCGCGTGCGCGGCACCGCCGACACGCACGAGACCTCCAGCCCGTCCATGGACATCTCCAAGGCCAGCAATTTCGAGCGTTTCGTGTTCGACCTGCTGGGGCGCGATGCGGGCCAAACCCGGGCCCTGTTCGGGGAAGCGCTGAACACGAAGGGCCGCTTCGACCTGTCGGCCGATCCGCGTTTTGCCGAGGCGGCCAGCCGTTATGGCTTTGTCAGTGGCCGCAGCACCCACGCCAGCCGCCTGGCCACCATCCGCCAGGTGTTCGAGCGCTATGGCGTGATGATCGACACCCATACAGCTGATGGCGTCAAGGTCGGGCGTGAACACCTGCAGCCCGGTGTGTCCATGCTGGTGCTTGAAACCGCTTTGCCTATCAAGTTTGCCGGGACGATCGTGGAGGCGCTGGGCCGCCAGCCCGAGCGCCCGGCCAAGTTCGAAGGCATCGAAGACCTGCCCAAGCGCGTTCAGGTCATGCCTGCCGATGTGGCCCAGGTCAAGGCCTACATCGCGGCCCATTGCGACTGAACCTGCAACGCCCATGAACGCCCCGAACCGTGCCCCGCTGCTGTCCCTGGACGAAGCCCGGCAAAGGCTGCTGTCCCAGATCCAGCCCTTGTCAGCCAGCGAGCAGGTGGCCACATTTGATGCCGATGCGCGTGTGCTGGCCCAGGACCTGGTCTCGGCGCTGGCTGTGCCGGCCTTCGACAATTCGTCCATGGATGGTTATGCCGTCCGTTCGGCGGATCTCTCACCCCCTGATGTCGTTCTGCGCGTGACCCAGCGCATTCCGGCCGGGCACAGTGGCCAGCCCGTGGCTGCGGGCGAGGCTGCGCGCATCTTCACCGGGGCGCCGGTGCCCCCCGGGGCTGACGCCGTGGTCATGCAGGAAGAGGTCGAGTTGCTTGGCGAGGAGGGCGGCGTGCCGCTGTTGCGTCTGACCCGGCCGGTGTCATCGGGACAGTGGATCCGCCGTTGCGGCGAGGATGTGCAGCGCGGCGCCACGGTGCTGCCTGCTGGCACCCGTCTGGGGCCAGCCGAGCTGGGTCTGGCGGCCAGTCTTGGCCAGGCGCAGTTGACGGTGGCGGCGCGCCCGCGCGTGGCCTTGTTCTCCACAGGAGATGAACTGGTCATGCCGGGTGATGTGCCGCCCCAAGCGCTGCCGGCGGGTGCCATCTACAACTCCAACCGTTTCTTTCTCAAGGCCCTGCTGCACCGCCTGGGCTGCGAAGTCAGTGACCTGGGCATCGTGCCCGACCGGCGCGAGGCCACTTTGGCCGCCCTCAAGACAGCCGCCGACCACCACGACCTGATTCTCACCAGCGGGGGCGTATCTGTCGGTGAGGAAGACCACGTCAAGCCGGCCGTCCAATCGCTGGGCGCCCTGGACCTTTGGCAGATTTCCATTAAGCCAGGCAAGCCATTTGCCTTTGGCCATGTGCGCCGCAGCAGTGCGCCCGGACAGGCGCACTTTGTGGGCCTGCCGGGCAACCCGGTGTCAAGTTACATCACCTTCATCCTGATGGTGCGCCCTCTCTTGTTGCAGTTGCAGGGCGTACGCGAACACGGCTGGAAGCCGTTGCGGCTGCCTGCGCACTTTGACTTGCCCAAAGGCGACAAGCGACGCGAGTTCCTGCGTGTGCGCCGCAATGCAGCGGGCGGACTGGACCTGTTTCCCAATCAGAGCTCAGGCGTGCTCACCTCTGTTGTCTGGGGCGAGGGCGTGGTGGACAATCCGGCGGGCCAAACCATTGCCCGCGGCGATCTGGTCAACTTCCTGCCGTTTGCCGACTGGCTGGCGTAAAGTCACGCTAAGACTGCACCCATGAAGATTCAACTGCGTTTTTTTGCTTCCATTCGGGAAGAGCTGGGTGTCTCCAGCGAGTTCTGGGAGACCCGGGCCACCGATGCACAGGGTTTGCTGGCCGAACTGCGCGCACGTGGCGGTGCCTACGCCAGCACCCTGGCCGAAGGGCGCCCGGTGCGGGTGGCCATCAACCAGGTCATGGCGCATGGCAACACGCCTCTGCCTGAAGGGGCCGAGGTGGGCCTCTTTCCGCCTGTCACCGGGGGCTGAGGCCATGGCCCGCGTGCGCATACAGACCGAAGACTTTGATGTGGGTGCCGAACTGGCCGACCTGCGGGCCGCTGACCTGCGTGTGGGTGCGGTATGCAGCTTTGTCGGCACGGTGCGGGACACCCGTGCTTTGTCGGGCCTGGCCAGCGACGAGATCTGGTCGATGGAACTCGAGCATTACCCTGGCATGACCGAGAAGGCCATCGAGGCCATGATTGACCAGGCGCATCGCCGTTTCGATTTTTTCGAGGCCCGCGTCATCCACCGCATTGGCCTGCTGCGGCCTGCCGACCAGATCGTCCTGGTGGCTGTGGTTTCGGCCCACCGGGGCCAGAGCTTCCAGGCCTGTGAATTCCTGATGGATTACCTCAAGACCCAGGCCCCCTTCTGGAAGAAGGAACAAACGCCGCAGGGAGCCCAGTGGGTGGACGCGAGGGTCAGTGACGATGCGGCGCTGGCGCGCTGGGGCATCGAAGCCCGCAACGCCTGAGACCTGCGGGTTCCGGCTTCAGTGCCGGTAAGCCCGGGCGCCGGCTTCGGCCGATGGGACCGATCCCGTCTCAGCTGGCAGCGGTTCTCCTGACCGGCCGTTGCACCCAGGTCCTGCAGCGTGAGCTGCACACCCGGGTCTTGCAGATCCAGTTGCACATCTGTCACCAGCATCGGCTCCTCGCCCAGGGGCAGCTGGTGCGCCAGTTCGGCATAGGGGGTTGTGAAATCAGCCTGTTGCAGGAACGCACTGCGTTTGAGATCGGTCAGAATGCGCTGCGATGCGGGGTCGGTGGCCAGCACTTGCGCCTGCGTCGATTCCAGGCGACCCAAGGTCTGGCGCAGGGCGGGCAACAGCCTGAGCGTCAGACGGCGGGTCAGCCAGAAGCGGAACTCCTGCCCTGCCTGGGTATTCAGGCGCAGCAGCGCCGATCCTGACGCTCGTTGTGGCTGACGTTGAGCTGGTGAATTTGCATGCCTTGATTTTAGGCAAAGCGCCGCTTGGGCCAAGACCTTGAAATTGACGTGTCCAGCCCAAGCTGACGTTCATGGAAAAATCAATGCACCCGCGCTCAACATTGCATGTATTGACCGTCCCTCGAGGGGGCAAGGTTCCCATTGTGGCGGCGCGGCAGGAGGTCTGATCATGCGCATCGACAAGCTCACCACCAAATTCCAGGAGGCCCTGGCCGATGCCCAGAGCCTGGCCCTGGGCAACGACCATGCCTACATTGAACCGGTGCACGTGCTGGCTGCCATGCTGCGACAGCATGAAGGGCCTGGCGCCCTGCTGCAGCGCGCTGGTGTGCAGCTGCCGGCACTGGCGCAGGCGGCCGAGGCGGCGGTCAAGCGTCTGCCCCAGGTCAGCGGCCAGGCACAGGTACAGGTCGGTCCCGAGTTGGTGAAGTTGCTGCAGGCGGCCGAGAAGGAGTCCATCAAGCGCGCTGATGCCTTCATTGCCAGTGAACTCTTCCTGTTGGCCCTGGCCGACAGCAAGAACGAAGCTGGCCGCATCGCCAAAGAGCACGGCCTGGTCCGCAAGAATCTGGAATCGGCGATCGACGCCGTGCGTGGAGGTCAGAACGTGAACAGCCCCGAAGCCGAAGGGCAGCGCGAAGCGCTCAAGAAGTACACCCTGGACCTGACCGAGCGCGCCCGTCTGGGCAAGCTCGACCCGGTGATTGGACGTGATGATGAAATCCGCCGTGCCATCCAGGTGCTGCAGCGTCGCTCCAAGAACAACCCGGTGCTGATTGGCGAGCCTGGGGTGGGCAAGACGGCGATTGTCGAGGGACTGGCCCAGCGCATCGTGGCAGGCGAGGTGCCCGACTCGCTCAAGGGCAAGCGTGTGTTCAGCCTGGACATGGCCGCACTGCTGGCGGGCGCCAAGTTCCGAGGTGAGTTCGAGGAACGCCTCAAATCCGTGCTCCACGAGCTCGCCAAGGACGAGGGCCAGACCATCGTCTTCATCGACGAACTGCACACCATGGTGGGTGCTGGCAAGGCCGAGGGCGCCATGGATGCTGGCAACATGCTCAAGCCGGCACTGGCCCGGGGCGAGTTGCATTGTGTCGGCGCGACCACGCTGGACGAGTACCGCAAATACATTGAAAAGGATGCAGCGCTTGAGCGCCGCTTCCAGAAAATTCTGGTGGAAGAGCCGAGCGTGGAAGCGACGATTGCCATCTTGCGCGGGCTGCAGGAGAAGTACGAGGTGCACCATGGCGTGGACATCACCGACCCGGCCATCGTCGCTGCAGCCGAGCTGAGCCACCGCTACATCACTGACCGATTCCTGCCCGACAAGGCGATTGACCTGATCGACGAGGCAGCGGCCAAGATCAAGATCGAAATTGACTCCAAACCCGAGGTCATGGACAAGCTCGACCGCCGCCTGATCCAGCTTCAGATCGAGCGCGAAGCGGTGCGCAAGGAAACCGACGAGTCCTCGCAAAAGCGATTCGCCCTGATTGAGGAGGAGATCCTCAAGCTGCAGAGGGAAGCCGCCGATCTCGAGGAAGTCTGGCGTGCAGAAAAGGCGCAGGCCCAGGGCAGCCAGCAGGTGCGCGAGCAAATTGACCAACTGCGCCAGCAGATCGAGGAGCTCACCCGAAAAGGCGACTTCAACAAGGTCGCCGAGTTGCAGTACGGCAGGCTGCCCGAGCTGGAAAAGCGGCTCAAGGAGGCCCAGGCCAAAGAGTCTGGTGCCGATGCCCAGGCCCCGCGTCTGTTGCGCACCCAGGTCGGTGCCGAAGAGATCGCCGAGGTGGTCTCGCGCGCCACCGGCATCCCGGTTTCCAAGATGATGCAGGGTGAACGCGAGAAGTTGCTGCAGATGGAAGACCGGCTGCACGAGCGCGTGGTCGGCCAGGACGAGGCGATCGAGGCGGTGGCCAATGCCATTCGTCGCTCGCGTTCGGGCCTGTCCGACCCGAATCGTCCCACCGGCTCTTTCCTGTTCCTCGGTCCCACTGGTGTGGGCAAGACTGAATTGTGCAAAGCCCTGGCCAGCTTCCTGTTCGATTCGCCCGAGCACCTTGTGCGCATCGACATGAGCGAGTTCATGGAGAAGCATTCGGTGGCCCGCCTGATCGGTGCGCCTCCAGGCTATGTGGGCTATGAGGAGGGGGGCTACCTGACCGAGGCGGTGCGGCGCAAGCCTTACTCTGTGCTTCTGCTCGACGAAGTGGAAAAGGCTCACCCGGACGTCTTCAACATCCTGCTGCAGGTGCTCGACGATGGCCGTCTGACCGATGGTCAGGGCCGCACTGTGGACTTCAAGAACACGGTGATCGTGATGACCTCCAACATCGGTTCGCACCTGATCCAGTCCATGGTCGGCCAGCCCTACGATGACATCAAGGACGCCGTCTGGGACGAACTCAAGAGCCACTTCCGCCCCGAATTCCTCAACCGCATCGACGAGACGGTGGTGTTTCACGGGCTGGACGCGCAGCACATCGCCTCGATTGCCAAGATCCAGTTGCAGGCCTTGCGCGAGCGCCTGGCACGCATGGACCTGTTGCTCGAGATCAGCGAGCCCGCACTCGCCGAACTGGCCAAGGTCGGCTTTGACCCGGTCTTTGGCGCCCGGCCACTCAAGCGCGCCATCCAGCAACGCATCGAGAACCCTCTCTCCAAATCGCTGCTCGAGGGCCGTTTCCCTCCCAAGACCCGCATCTCGGTGTCGGTCGACCCGGTGCGCAACCCGGGTGTGTTCGGTTTCCAGGGACAACCCCTGGTGGACTGAAGCGCCGACGCCTGCGCTGCACAGGCGCTGTCGCCAGCAGGCTGCGGGCGCGCGCGCGGGATCGTATGATGCCCCTGTCAGGCCTACGGCCTTTATTGTTTGCAGGGGCAGCCCATGACCACCGCCACGCTCGATCCAGTGCCCCTGCGGCAAGACGCCTCCGTCATGGGGTTGGTGGGGCTGGCCCATGCCAGCTCCCATTTCTCGCATCTGCTGCTGCCGGTGATGTTCCCGGTCTTCATCGAGGATTTCGGATGGTCCTATGCCGAGCTGGGCTTGCTGTCCACCGTGTTTTTTGTGGTCTCCGGCATGGGGCAGGCCTCGGCAGGCTTCGCGGTCGACAGGTTCGGGGCACGCCCCATCCTGTGGGCATCGCTGGCGCTTTTCGTGCTGGCCTGCATGGTGGCCTCCAGCGCCACCAGCTATCCGGGCATGTTGCTGGCAGCCATGCTGGCGGGGCTGGGCAACTGTGCCTTCCATCCGGTGGACTTCACCATCCTCAACCAGCGCGTGTCCACCCCGCGACTGGGTTATGCCTTCAGTGTGCACGGTCTGACGGGCAATCTCGGCTGGGCAGCAGCCCCGGTTTTTCTCATGGGCATCACGGCGCTGGCGTCCTGGCGAGCAGCCTATGTGGCTGCGGCCTTGCTGTATGCAGTCATCCTTGTCTGGCTGGTGTTGCGCAAGGACCTGCTGCAGACCACGCCGCGCACCCAAACGCCGGCCGGGCAGGGTGGCGAATCCGATCTGGCTTTCCTGCGGCTGCCGGTTGTCTGGTGGTGCTTCGGTTTCTTCCTGCTGTCGACCATGACCCTGGCGGTCATACAGAATTTCTCGGTGCCCATCCTCAAAGCCATGCAGGACGTGAGCCTGGAGAAGGCCTCCTTGACCCTCACCGCCTACATGCTCTGTGGTGCGTTGGGCATGCTGGCTGGTGGCTTTGTGGCGGCACGCTATCCGAAATGGAGCGACCGGGTGGTGGCCTCGTGCATGACGGCGGCGGCCATCTGCATGGTGCTGTGCGCCAGTGGCGTTCTAGGAGCGACCGGAACGATGGCGGTGCTGGCGGCCACCGGCTTCGCCGTTGGTGTGGGCGGTCCCAGCCGTGACCTGATGATCAAGAAAGCCACACCCAAAGGCGCTACCGGGCGGGTGTACGGCCTGGTCTATTCGGGTCTGGATGTGGGCTTTGCGATATCGCCACTGATCTTCGGTGTTTTCATGGACCGGGGCTGGTATGCAGCCACCCTGCTGGGGGCGGCACTTGTCCTCATGCTGAGCGTGGGCGCAGCACTGGGCGTGGGGCGGCGAACAGCGAAGGCCTGAGCACCCAGTTGCCAAAACGACCACTGCAGTGGTGACAGCGTTGGTCTTGCAGGCATTGCACAATGCCGGCATGACTGCTCCAATTGCCGGCCACCTGCTTGTCGAATGCCTTCTGGCCCAGGGCGTGACCCATGCGTTTGGCGTGCCTGGCGAGAGCTATCTGGCGGTGCTGGACGGCTTTCACCTGTACCGCGACCGCATCCGCTTCATCACCTGTCGCCAGGAGGGCGGTGCAGCCTTCATGGCCGATGCGCAAGGGCGCCTGACGGGGCGTCCGGGGGTGTGCTTTGTGACTCGCGGTCCCGGGGCCACCAATGCCTCGATTGGCGTGCATACCGCTTTCCAAGACTCCACGCCGATGGTGCTCTTTGTGGGCGACGTGGCCAGTGACACACGCGACCGCGAAGCCTTCCAGGAACTGGATTACACCCACTTTTTCGGACCGTCGACCAAGGGCATGGCCAAGCGGGTGGAGCGCATCGATGATCCCGAGCGCATCCCCGAATACATTGCCCGGGCTTTTGCCACCGCCATGAATGGCCGTCCTGGCCCGGTGGTGCTGGTGCTGCCCGAGGACATGCTGACCCGCCCCGTGGCGCAGGCGCGTCCTTTGCCGAAGGTCGAGCCGGTACAGGCCTGGAGTGATCCGGGCGCATTGCGCGAACTGCGTGAACTCTTGTTGCGCAGCCAGCGTCCGCTGGTGATCGCTGGGGGAGGGGGCTGGACACCCCAGGCAGCCCAGGCCCTGCAGCGCTTTGCAGAGAACTGGCAACTCCCGGTGACGAACGCTTTCCGGTTCCAGGACACCTTCGACAACAGCCATCCGCTGTACGCTGGTGATGTCGGCATCGCCATCAATCCCAAGCTGGCACAGCGCGTCAAGGGAGCCGACCTCATCCTGGCCATCGGTCCTCGTCTGGGCGAGATGACCACCAGCGGATATTCCTTGCTGCAGGTGCCCCGTCCACAGCAGAAGCTGGTGCACATCCATGCCAGTGCCGAAGAGCTCAACCGTGTCTACCAGGCGGACCTGGCGATCTGCGCGACCATGAATGCCGCCGCCCGCAGCCTGGAGGTGCTCACGGCGCCGGCGCAGCTGCCCTGGACCGACTGGACGCAACAGGCCCGTGAAGACTATCTGGGCAATCTGCAGCCGCAGGCTTTACCTGGCCCGATTGACATGCACGCCATCGTGCAGTGCCTGCAAAACCACCTGCCGACCGACGCTGTGCTCACCAACGGCGCCGGCAACTTTGCTTCCTGGGTGCACCGCTTCTACCAGCATCCGGGTCTGGCCCGCGGCCACAAGGTGCAACTGGCGCCGACAGCGGGCTCGATGGGGTATGGCGTGCCTGCGGGCATTGCCGCCAATTTGCTGACTGGGCGTCTGGCTTTCACCATTGCCGGTGATGGCGACTTCCTGATGACCAGCCAGGAACTCGCCACTGCTGTGCAGCACGGTGGCAAAAGCATCATTGTGCTGCTCAACAATGGCATGTACGGTACGATCCGCATGCACCAGGAACGTGAATATCCCACGCATGTTTCGGGTTCGGGCCTGAGCAACCCCGATTTCGCAGCGCTGGCCCGTTCCTATGGCTACGATGGCGTCCGTATCACCAGCACAGCCGAATTTGAACCTGCATTGCTGCAGGCGCTGCAAAGCCAGCGCGGTACCCTGATCGAGGTGCAACTTGACCCTGAGGTCATCACCACGCGCACCACCCTCGAGTCCATCCGACAGTCGGCGCTGCACAAGCGCTGACGCTGCCGCACTCAGAAAACATAAAACCCGCCGAAGCGGGTTTTCTGTTGGCTCGTCAAGTGTTCACTTGAGGTGCTTGCCGATCAGGCCAGCCATTTCGAACATGGTCACCTGGGCCTTGTTGAAAACGGCCTTGAGCTTGTCGTCGGCGTTGATGGCGCGCTTGTTGACTTTGTCTTGCAGGCCGTTCTTCTTGATGTAAGCCCACATCTTGCTGACCACTTCGGTGCGGGGCAGCGGCGATGCGCCCACCACGGCGGCAAGAGCAGGGCTGGGGGTCAGTGCCTTCATGAAGGCGGCGTTGGGCGTGCGCTTCTTGGCCGGAGCCTTCTTGGCTGCAGGCTTCTTGGCAGGTGCCGCTTTCTTGGCCGGAGCCGCTTTCTTGGCGGGGGCCTTGGCGGCCACTTTCTTGGCGGGTGCAGCTTTTTTGGCTGCAGGTTTTTTGGCGGGAGCTGCCTTTTTTGCGGGAGCAGCTTTCTTGGCCGGGGTCTTCTTTGCAGTTGCCATGGATGTTTCCTCAGTTCGGAAGGGTTTTGACGCCGGAAACATCTCGTCTCCAGCTTTGCGCATGCTAATGGAGAAGACCGGTGTTTCCAAGCGGGATGGCCCTATTTCTGCGCGTGATGTTGCGGATTTGCCGTGCCCTTTGACGACTGGTGTCCTGCAGAGCCAAGAGGCGACCCGATGCTTCGGCAGCGAGACTCCGGGGGGCGCCATTTCACGCCAGTGTTCTTGATTTTTTATTGTGAAATACGGCCATGTTGCAGTGCCGCAATTTTTCTCAATATGAGAAATAAAATATCGCATTGAAAAATAACAAACGTAAGTCATTGAAAAAAAACAAAATAATATATATCTTGTATAAGACACAAGAATGAGTTGATGTCTTATAGAAGAGTTAAGATGAGCGCATCGATGAGCTTTTCACGGCCCATCGACCGGGTTCAACTTCACTCATGTCAGGAGCTTCACATGCCGCAGAACATCACCGAACAACTCAGCCGCGACCAACAGATCGCTGCCCTGGAAAAAGACTGGACCACCAACCCCCGGTGGAAAGGCGTCAAGCGGGGCTACTCCGCTGCCGATGTCGTGCGTCTGCGCGGCTCCATGCCCATTGAGCACACGCTGGCCAAGCGCGGTGCCGAGAAGCTCTGGGACAAGGTCAACGGCGGTGCCAAGAAGGGCTATGTGAACGCTTTCGGCGCCATCAGCGCTGGCCAGGCCATGCAACAGGCCAAAGCGGGTCTGGAAGCCGTGTACCTGTCGGGCTGGCAGGTTGCTGCCGACGGCAACACGTCCGAGACCATGTACCCCGACCAGTCGCTCTACGCCTACGACTCGGTGCCGACCATGGTCCGCCGCATCAACAACACCGTCAAACGCGCCGATGAAATCCAGTGGGGCCGTGGCATCAACCCCGGCGACAAGGAATTCATCGACTACTTCCTGCCCATCGTGGCCGACGCTGAAGCCGGTTTC